>Ga0233414_10000330_pt1 | contig 19918 bp, 20 predicted proteins | sample Na_anoxic_10_MG_FD_189020 | JGI IMG/M metagenome (GOLD analysis project Ga0233414, IMG submission 189020) | Seawater microbial communities from Saanich Inlet, British Columbia, Canada - Na_anoxic_10_MG | ecosystem: Environmental > Aquatic > Marine > Inlet | place: Canada: British Columbia... | reverse complement strand
CGAAGTACAAAGCGTTGGCAGTTCAAAAAATGAATACAGTAGACATCCTTATGTTTATACTGAAAGTGCTGATGCGGGCAAAATTATTGACGGCACACTAAACCCTAATCAGTTTATTGTAAGCTTTCCTAGCAGTGACACAACCGAACTAGTGTTTATGCCCAAAGACAATGTTCTTCGTTTGCGTAGCAGTGAACTATCACTTTTTCAGTTACCAAAGAAACAACAGCGTAACTGGGACTTGCGTGTTCATATCTACAAACAAAACAATATGATGGAAGTTCAAATCAATCCTGAAAGTATTCAAAAGCTAACCAGCTTTACATACCGCAAGCAACTTGAAATTTCCAAAGACAGTGACTTAACATTGTATGTTGTTCAACACAACAATCCGGATCATTTGATTGACGTTATTGAGCTTGATCCAATTGAACTACTTACAAACGGAAGTTTGTTTTTTGACATATCACATATAACAAAGTACACCAGTTACGAAGACATTGGGTTTATTACTCGACGTTGTTTCAAAAACTATTATGTGGAAATGTTTGACAGTCCGATGATTGTTGCACAAAAGTCGTTGACAAAGTTCAAATATAATGTTATATTAAAAGCAGAGCAGAATGTTTTAGGACACATTGAGATTGTTAGCACAAACAAAGGCCTAAAGGCTGTAGCTAAAGTAGCTAACAATGAGTTCCACAACATTGGACTATTCGAAGAATGGCTACCACTACACGTAGTTGGAAGCACACCGGATGAATATTACGGCACCTTAGGTGTCAACTTACAGCAACTTCAGAGAGATGGCAACTATGTTATTGAAACTGATATTGACATTAGAGGGCGTGAAATTATTCACAACAAGCCTAAACTAGTACTAACAACAAGGGTGAAAAATTAATGACAAATCTAGTACCTATTACAGAGTTTGATATTATTTACATTAGCTATGATGAGCCTAATGCAGATGAAAACTTTAACGATCTATTAGAAAAGTGTCCCTGGGCACAACGCAGTCACGGAGTATGGGGCAGTGATGCCGCACACAAAGCAGCCGCTGCACTTAGCGAAACAGACAGATTTATTACTGTAGACGCAGACAACATTGTAGATGAAGACTTCTTCAATCTAGAATTGGATATGGATAGAATTGGTAGCAGTGATGTTATCAGTTGGGCAGGACGCAACGAAATCAACGGACTAGTATATGGTAACGGTGGTATCAAGTGTTGGCCAGTTCACGTAGTAAACAATATGCGCACACACGAAGCAGCTCCAGAAGCTGACAAACGAGCGCAAGTAGACTTTTGCTGGAACATCAACTATGTACAAATGAACAATGCGTACTGTCAAGTTATGAACAATGGTAGTCCACTACAAGCGTGGCGTGCAGGTTTCCGCGAAGGCGTTAAAATGGGATTGGAAAACGGAGACGTTGTAAACCCAAAACAACTTAAAAACATTCACAAAAACAACTACAAGCGTATGCTAAGTTGGATGACAGTAGGTGCAGATGCAGACAATGGTATCTGGGCAGTATACGGCGCACGTCTTGGTTGTCATATGACAAACATTGAACGCACTAGCTGGGATTGGAAAAATGTACGTGACTTTGATTGGTTGACAAACTATTTCAACACAGAAGTATTCCCACAGTTCGAAAGCGAAACTGGAACACTATGTCCACGCACTGGTATGCGTTGGGACGAAGAAAAAGTAAAAGCTGAAAGTGTAAGATTAGGCGTAGACTTGATTGCAGAATTGGATCTTGAGATTGCCGACTTTGACGCACAACAAAGTAAGTTCTTTAAAGCAGTATACCACAACCCAGCTAGAGTTGCACCTATGGCACGTGAAGAAGAAGTTCGCAACGAAGTAGGACAATAAGCTATGCGTGTTGTCTTAGTAACAGGCGGGTTTGATCCTATCCACAGCGGACACATTGCATACTTTAAAGCTGCGGCTGAATTGGGAGACCAATTGGTTGTAGGCATCAACAGTGACAGTTGGCTATCACGTAAAAAGGGCAAACCTTTTATGTCGTCAACAGAACGCAAAAGTATTATTGAACATTTGTCAATGGTTGACCAAGTAATTGAATTCAACGACAATGCCAATCATAGTTGTGATGCTATCAACAAAGTACGTGAACTATACCCAAACGATACAATAGTTTTTGCCAATGGCGGAGACAGAACGAATACCACTACTCCTGAATATAGCCAATACGGTACTCACCCTGCTGTTGAGTTTGTATTTGGAGTAGGCGGTACAAACAAAGCCAACAGTAGTAGTTGGTTGTTAGAAAGCTGGCGCACAGATAAAACTGATAGACCCTGGGGCTATTGGCGTGTACTAGATGACAAAGCATATGCAGGCGTCAAGGTCAAAGAGTTGGTAATCAATCCACACAATGCACTCAGTGATCAGCGTCATAAGTATAGAAGTGAACATTGGTACATCCTTGAAGGCAGTATGACTATGAAGTTAGAAGCCCTAGATGGATGCCGCAACATTGTAAATCTTAACCAACACGATTCGCTAATCATACCTGTAGGGTATTGGCATAAAGCAATAGGCAGTAACGTTCGCTGTCATATACTTGAAGTACAATACGGAACAGCTTGTGAAGAATCCGATATAGAACGTAGAGACACAGATGACTAAAAAATTAGCAGATATGCCATTCGAAAGACACGGCAGTGGATATATTCCTGGCAACGAACATAATCGTAAGGTTATGCGTGACTTGCTTAATGAAACTGGGCCAGGTATGTGCTTGGCAAAGTGGACGCAAGTTACTATGCATTTGGGCGTAGGGCTAACACACAGTTGTCACCACCCTGTTGCACACAAAATTGATCTTGAAGAACTCAAAGACAACCCAAGTGCATTGCACAACACCGGAGTAAAGAAAAAAGCCCGCAAGCAAATGCTTAACGGAGAGCGCCCGAGCGAGTGTGACTTTTGTTGGAGAATAGAAGACAACACCGGAGAAATTAGTGACCGTGCATTGAAAAGCTTGGATCAATATAGTATTCACGATCACGACAACATTACTCAACTCAAAGGTGATGAAAACGTTTATCCACGTTATGTAGAAGTAAGCTTCTCACACGCTTGTAACTTCAAGTGTGCATACTGTGGTCCTACATTTTCAAGTGCTTGGGCAAGTGAAATCAAAGAACACGGAACATACAAACTATCGCACGGAGGTGATTTTAATTATACAACAGACGTTCCGTTAAAAGCCAGTGATGAAAATCCATACACAGAAGCATTTTGGAAATGGTTTCCTGAAGCTAAAAAGCATATGCACACATTGCGTATCACAGGTGGTGAGCCACTTATGAGCAAGCACACTTTTAAAGTTATGGAACACTTGCTAGAAAACCCAGAGCCAGAGATGGAACTAGCTATTAACTCAAATGGTTGTCCACCTGCAAAGCTATGGTTGAAGTTTACAGACTTGGTTAACCAGCTTACCGAATCAGGTAGCATTAAAAAGTTTACATTGTTTACTAGTGCTGAAAACTCAGAAGCGGCTGCAGAGTACACACGTACTGGTATGGACTGGAACTTGTTTAAACAAAACATTGAGTACTTTATGGAAAACACCAAAGACACTCGTGTTACATTTATGGCAGCGTTTAACATTCTTAGCTTGACAACATTCAAAGACTTCTTAGAGTATGTGTTGTTTCTAAAGCGTAGATTCAATCGCAATGGTATGTACAAGTGGCTAAGTGAAAGCGGACTTGACACCAACGACAGTTTGCAATATGATTTGGACAAGTACAGAACACAGTACATTCCAAGTTGTGCAGAGCGTGAAGAAAATGGCGGCAGTGTTGGAAACAGAGTTGGCTTGGACATTCCTTATGTTCGTGCGCCAGAGTTCTTAGATGCTAATACTGCAACTATGGAAATGCTACAAGAATATCTACTGCCGGCAGTTGATTATATGTACAAAAACTTAGCAAACAACGAATGGCACGGACTGTTAGGATTTGAAAGCTGGGAAGCTCTAAAGCTAAAGCGTATTTTTGTTGACGTGTTGATTGCTGTTAAAGATGCTCGCAATCACGACGAAACAACAACACGTCAAGACATTGCCAAGCAACGTGCTAGATTCTATGAATTCGTAATGGAATACGACAAACGTCGTGGCACAGACTTTACCAAGAGCTTACCTGGAATGAAAAGCTTCTACAATGTTTGTAAGTTAGAACACGAAAAGCTACGCACAGAAACAAAACAAGATGACGCCACCTAGCATAATACTGCCTAACTGTTACGATGAGTCACACATTGTTTGGCCTGATGACAGAGGCCAAACAAGGTTGATTGGTACAAATCAACGTATAACAATAATCTCAGAGCCAAGCGAAAGCGCCACAGGTAAGAGTACAATCTTCTTTAAGATGCACGGCGGAATAGAACAATACCACAATGCAAGTTTGTTTGATGGTAGTTGTCTTGACCACATACCCAAAGAATGGTACTTTGATATCAACAGTGACAACTGTAGAATTGTAGTAGACACCAGCAATGAAAGTTGGAGCCCCAACTACGGTGGAACTTATCCTGAACACGAAGTTATTGACTTACACGAAATACTCACACACAAACTTATTGAACTTGGCATTAATCACAAAGCTCTTACTTGGGTTACTGGTGATATGAATGCCGAAGCGCATTTTGCTGACTACAGCGGAGTAAACATTCGCAGTCATTGTCAAGCTTACTTTATGAGCCACGGCATTTTAAATGACACAGTAAACAAAGACTTTAGTTCAAACCTTACAGAAGAAACATTCAAACACTTTAGCTTGTGTCTTATGCGTGACTTGCGCAAAGAACATAGACTGTACAGCATATACAAGATGCGAGCAGAACAAGGCTTGCAAGGTATGATACAAACAACAAGTCCTAAAACTCATCATAACCAAACTATATGCGATAACTTTGCAACACTGTTTCACCACTACGCTTCACAAGATTTTCAAGTGCCATTCAACTGGGCACATATGCGCAATCACATCTTAGACTATTATGCGTACTCACCTTTTGAAGTACCCGACGATGACATTGATGAAGCACAGCGCAGAAGTTTGTTTGCACTAGTAAGCGAAAGCTTTTGCTTTGGTGACAAAAACTTTATTACATACAGTACATTTAGAGCCATACTTTCAAAACGTCCGTTTGTGATTTTTGGAAACCGCGGAGTACTAAAACAATTACGAGCGTGGGGATTTGAAACATTTGATGGAATGCTACTTGATGAATCATACGACAATGTCGAAGATGGATTTCAAAGAGTAGATGCAGCTATTACTGCACTAAAGTACAACAAAGTAAAAAACCTGCCACGCCTAGAAGCATACAACAGAGTACAAGGGATTGTAGAACACAACTACAATCATTTTATTAAAAGTCAGCCAACCAGTGCAGACAAATATTTAGAGTTATTCATATGGTAAACGAAGTTTATTTTGCTACTCCCAGAAGTGGCAGTCACAGTATATGCAGTTTAAGTAAAACAAGATATCACTTGTTGGAATACTTTAACGTTGAAGATATGATACTTCCACGCAACAGCACAGGAAGCCAAATACTCTACAACCAAATAAGCCAGGATACACTTGACAATTTGGAAAACGGAGACTTTGAGAGTGCGTGGCATTCACAAAAAGCTCAGTCGACTGCACCTGCTTACTATAAGAAAATCAACAAACTGTTTTCAACTATGGACACAGAGTTTCCAAGTCTTGAACAATTCATAAATGAACAACAAAGACGTTGGGAAACTTTGCGTAATACTTCTGATGGATGGAGTGTTAAGATAATGCGCTACCATCATTTAGATCCAAGTGTAATGGACAGCTTGCTAGCACACTCCGATCGTATATACACAATCAATAGACTGGATTTGGTTGCGCAGGCAGTAAGCATACTAAAAGCACATAATATGCCAAGTAATGTTTGGCACAGTACAACAGGCGAAAGCGTTGAGATTAAACAACAGTTTGACTTTCCATATGATGAAATCCCACACGTAATTGAAAATATCCTAGAAGAAAATGCTTACATCAAAAATGCAACAAAGAAGTATGAAAACAAAACACAAGTTCTAACATACGAGCGAACAGATCTAAGCGGCAGTAAATATCGTAAGCTAAATATTAACATACCACTTTTAGATATTGACAAGTGCTACAGTGTAGCAAAGAAAGCAGGATATGATTTCATCAACAGAAAAATGTAGAATATGTAGTAGCCCAGTAACCAATGTTGCTGACTTAGGTGAAATACACATCAATGACTTTCCTGCACAACCTGGCGATACTCCCGGCAAAGCACCATTGGTATTGGACCAGTGCGATAGTTGTAGTTTGGTACAGCTCAGACACACAGTAGATCCACAAGTATTGTATGGCGATCACTATTGGTACGAAAGCGCACTCAATCCAAAACTAAAAGCAAACCTACTTGACATTGCAGAAATTTGTAATCAACACAGTAACCCCGGTGACAGTGTATTAGACATTGGTGCTAACGATGGTAGTTTACTAAGTGGCGTTGCCAACGACAGAATTAGAATAGGCTGTGAACCTGCAAGTAACTTGTGGGCAAAGTGTGCTGAACACGCAGATGTACTATTACCTAGTATGTGGGACAGCAGCAAACTCAACAGCAAATGCAAAGTTGTTACAGCTATTGGTATGTTCTATGATATGGACAATCCAAATGAATTTATAAGCGGAGTCAAAGACGTATTAGCAGACTCGGGTATATTCATTGCACAGCTAATGACACTTGCTCCAATGATACAAATGCGTGACCTAGGAAACATTTGCCACGAGCATTTGGAGTACTACACTTATCCTAGCTTGGTTGAACTATACGAGCGCAATGGTTTAGAAATATATCACGTAGAAGAAAATGACATACAAGGTGGCAGTTATCAAATATGGGCTAGACACTACACCACTGGCAGTATTGAATACACAGAAGATACAAGTGGCTTGCAAGACTTTTTTGACAGTATTGCACAAACAAAAACTCAACTGCACAGCATATTAAATGAATACAAACTTTCAGGCAAACGTTGCTATGTGTATGGTGCTAGTACAAAAGGAAACACACTGTTACAAATATGGGACTTAGGTGAGTTCTTTGAAGGTGCGGCAGAAATACACACTGAAAAGTTTGGACGCTACACAGTTGGAACTGATATTCCAATTGTTGATGAAACAACAGCAAAGCCTGTTGCTGATGTTTTCTTTGTGCCAAACTTTGGGTTCAAAGATATGTTTGTTGAAAAAGAAGCAGAATGGATATTCGCTGGCGGAACAATGTTGTTTGCTATGCCAACTGTAGAGATAGTAAAATGCTAGCATCACAACACAATATACAAGGACATTATACACAAAGACGTTTGGAATACTTGATTAATCCAGTGCATACCACAGTCATTGCCAGTGACTTAACTGAACCTGGTTATTGGCCAGACCCGGCATACGACCTTCATATTAACCATTGTGTTCAACGTTTTATTGAGTTTGCTGAATCGCAACCAGTGTTTGTAGAAGCACTACACAGACAAGGTGTAAAAATGATAATGCCTGAACTATCTGCACAGCCAGAACCAACATTGGTGCAATGGTGCGAACACAACAACGTCGAAGTTCGTGTACTACAGAAAAACAGCAACTACGACATATATCCTTATGCTCCACCTAGACACGCATTTGTGTTTGGAATACACGCTGACATTTGTGTACAGCAACATATACGAGCATTAACTTCAATGAGTGCGTACATACGTGGCGTTATTATGATGGGTGCAACATACGCACTATATCCAACGGGCGCAAGCGGATATGAAATGCCTAACTTTAATCCACAGTGTGATGCACTGGGAATACATAATTGTGAGATTGTAAAATGAAAACAAATTTTAGAGAATGGTTCTCCGACTTTATTAAAACATACGACTGGACAGACTTGCGCAGTGTAGAAACCAGCGCATACTTTTGTGACATCGTAACTGCTGACTTAGAGTACTGGCAACCGCATTTGCATATGCTAGAACGTGCAGGCATTGATGATTTGCCAATGGATGCAAGCATATTAGATTTGGGTACTTGGTTTGGAGTACTGCCTTTTGCACTAAAGCAATATGGATTTACTAACGTACACACCAGCGATAGAATGACTGAAAGCGATTTCAAAAGAAAAGAATTTGATTACTTGTGGAACCACTTTGATATCGAGCCTTTTGATTTAACTATTACTGCTGATGAACAGTTTGAGTTGCCACAACAATATGATTTAATTATGATGTTTGAAAGCAACTTCTATTGGAAAACAAACAAAGTATTCTGCTACGATGGATCTAGTATTAACAGTCGTTGGCAAGTACAAGACAGCGCAGGATTAACGCACACGTTCTTCTCGCCATTTGATACAGCTGAGTTGCAAACATTCAACACCTGCATTGCAGACGCTTTAAAACCAGCCGGACGTGCGCTAATACATCCTCGTCCTTGGGTATATGCACAAACAGGATTGGAAAGTGAAAGCGAATATCTTGCACAGTTTCAACAGTGCGAAGAATACAGCAAGCCCAGCCTAAGCATACGAGCAAGTGCTAATACAGATTACTATGTGGTGAAAAAATGAAACCCGAAGAAGTTATAAATCGAGTAGTTGAAGCAGACACTTGGAAAGACAGTGTGTGGGTTAACAGTGAATACAGTACATTCTTTGTGCCAATTTGGCGTAATGGTAATACTACATTTATGAATAGAATAGCACAACCATTGGGCTTTGAATTAGTAAAGCAACCAGACTTGTTTCAGCATCACGGAATTACATTCTTGCGAGACCCTGCAATTAGATTGGGCAGTCAATTGATTATGGCTGAACACAACACTGGTGCTAGCACACAGACACTGTTGGACAACATAAACCATTTGCCAGTATACGATGAACACTTGATAAAGCAAACAGTGTTTGTTAAACCATATCGTATAAACAGTTATATTGATTTAGACAACCGCAGTGAATACAAGCCTAAAACACAATTAGAAGCAAGTATACTCAGTTTACTTGACAAGCAACACGACTTTAAAAGCACCAACACTAAAAAAGCAGACGTACAGATAATCATTGACAAAGATATTAATCGTGCTATAGTAGAAGAATATATGCAACAAGATCAAACATTGTTTGATAAATTTGCAAATACCTAGGAACAATTATGAAATATTATATTGCCGGAGACAGAGGCCTAGTAGGCTCACACTATTACAAACTTGGATTAAATGCCTCAGGTGGCAACACCAGCACAGTTGACTACACAGACAAGCGCAGTGTGTTTGATGAAATTGAAAAGCACACTCCAACACACGTAGTAATCAATGCCGCAACAGTAGGCGGACTACAAGAAGATTTGGATCACGCATTTGAACTTATGATCCGCAATATGACTATTCAAAACAACATACTTGAAGCGTGTGATCATTTTGATGTTGATAGAGTATTACTACAAGGTAGCATATGCAGTTACCCACACAGTGCCGCACAACCCTATGCAGAAGAACAACTTATGACAGGTGAACCGTATCAAGGTTACTTGCCAACAGCTATGCCCAAATTGGTTGGTATGTATCAGTGTCGTGCTATAAATGAAAAGAAAGCACGTCATTGGAGAACAGCTATTAATACTAATATGTTTGGTCCTAATGATAGAAGCGGAGAACACGCACACGTTATTGGCGCACTAATGAGCAAGTTTGCAATTGCAAATAAAAACTCAGACAGCACAGTAGAAATTTGGGGCAGTGGTAATCAAAGCAGAGATATTATGTTTATTGATGATGCTGTTAATGCTATGGATATTGTACTAAACAATGACATATATGATACTGTAAATGTTTGCAGTGGTGTTGAAATAACCATACGTGAACTAGCAGAAGCTATTAAGACTGTAAGCGGATACTCAGGTAACTTGTGGTTCAACACTGATCGTCCAACTGGCGTTATGCGCAGAGCAGTAGACAACACACGATTAACAGAACTAGGATGGCGTCCACAGTACAGCTTGGAAGATGCTCTAGCAACTACATACAGGTGGTATTATGATAACCTATAACAGTATGATGAATCCAACATACGGCGCAGAAGAAACCACCAGTGTAGAACAATACATTAACAGTGGCGGCTGGATTATGGAACATACCAAAACTAGAGAAATGGAACAACAGCTATGTGACTATACTGGCGCACAGTACGCACATATGGTTCCCAGCGGTACTAGCGCACTGTTAGTAGCAGCTATGCTAGCGAACATTAAACCCGGTTCACGCTTTGCTGCAAGCGCATACACACAAGCTGCAACAGTTAACGGCGCAATACTAATGGGCGGCGTACCAGTGTTTGTAGACGTAGACGCAACTGGTACAATTGACTTTGCTCGGATACCCGAAGACTGTGGTGTAGTATTTGTAAGCAGTATTAATGGACGTTATTGCGAAGATATTCATAATAAAATCAAACAGTTACAAAGCCGCGGAGTGTTCGTAGTAGAAGACACAGCACAAAGTTTGGGCAGTTGGTCATACAATCAACATCACGGAACGTTTGGCGATGTAGGCATATTCAGCTTTGGCGCTCCTAAGATTGTTACCACTGGACAAGGTGGAGCAATAATTACCAACAACAAACAACTAAGCGAACAGATATTCGCAATTAAAAACTTTGGACGCACAGTAGGCGTAGGTGAAGTTTATAATATAATGGGAATGAACTTTAAGTTTACAGACTTGCAAGCCAGCTTTGGTGTTGAACAAATGCGCAAGCTTCCTGAGTACGTAGCTAAGAAGCAACAGATATTCACTTGGTACAAACAGTGTCTTGGTGATGTTGTTGACTTTGTTGAAACACACGCAGACAATACTGCTACAGTTACATACCCTGACATATACTTGCGTTCAAGAACAGAACGTGATGGGTTGTGTGAATACTTGCGAACGTGCAGTATTGGAACTAGAGCAGTGTATGATAGTTTGGGTAGACAGCCTTTTCACAGCCAATGGGCTACTAGTTGTCCTGTTACAGAAGTGTTAGGTGATAGAGGTTTACAATTGCCTGGGCAAGTTAGTTTAGAACATCAAGATATTTTATCTATTGGCGATGCTGTTAAACTGTGGTTGTCACGATAACGACGCAAGTCAGCTTCAACCATTTCTTCAATCATATCTTCAAATGTCCAACGTGGCTCCCAATTGAGTTCTTGTTTGGCTTTGTCACAGCTAGCGTGCAGTGTGGTTAATTCATTTGGACGAATATACTTGCTGTCACTTACTACATAGTCTTCCCAATTGTCAATACCAGCCGCAGCAAAAGCCACACGACATAAATCGCTTATTGAGTTTTTAGTGCCTGTGCTGATAATATAATCCTGTGGCGTGTCTTGTTGTAGCATTAACCATTGTGCTTCCACAAAGTCTGCAGCGTGTCCCCAATCACGTTCAGCATATAAATTACCCAATTTAATTCGATCATTAACTCCACTAACAATTTGTGCTACACCGTCTGTTACTTTGCGTGTAACAAATTGAATACCACGTATGGGCGATTCGTGATTGAACAATATACCACTACAGCTAAACATTCCAAAACTTTCACGATAGATGCGTGTGTTATGAAAGCCGTGTAGCTTTGCAATACCATAAGGGCTAACAGGTATGTAAGGTGTATCTTCAGTTTGTACGCCGTTTACATTGCTATTACCAAACATTTCACTTGTGCCAGCTTGATAAAATCTCACAGTTGGATCAATACGTTTGATAACTTCCAAACAGTTCATTGGACCAATAGCATCTACTTGTGTTGTTTGATGTGCAAGTCTCCAACTGTCTCCTACAAAGCTTTGTGCAGCCAAGTTGTAAAACTCATCTGGTTCGGCAATATCAAAAGCATCAAACAAACTACCCACGTCAGTAACGTCAGCAGTAATAAGTTGCAAGCCTTTGTTGAATAAATCAAGATATTCTAAATTACTATAGTTAGGCACAGTATAACGTTTCATAGTTCCGTATACTTTGTATCCTTTGTTTAACAAAAAGTCTGCTAGGTAGCAAGCGTCTTGTCCTGGAAATCCTGTAATTAATGCTGTTTTCATTTATTTGCCTTCTGAAGTAATAGGTTCGTCACATTCGTCCCAACGTTTGGTAAGCATAGCTACCATCTTACAATCGCTTATGGGAATAAAGGTATGACTAACGCCACTGGGAATAAAGATACTTGTACCTGGTGTTACAGTAATTGGACGTTCTGTTCCATCCTCTAACAGTTCTAAGTATACACCTTCGCCAGTTGTGAACATAACAGTTTCATCAAACTCTTTGTGATAGTGATGTCCTCGCACAGTGTTCTTTAGAGTTACAATATAGTTATATTCTACAATAGGTCCAGTCTGTGGATAAAATGTTTGTATACACCCTCTACCGTCAGTGTAAGTAACTGGATTGATTTCTGGTGATAGTTTTATTATCTTACTCACGATTATTCCTTGCGTTAATAGTATTAATGTGTTATACTAGGTATAAGCACAATGATAAATAGTTATAGTAGTAGTTATCTACACAAGTATTTATCACAGAGAAAATGACACAATGTACAACACAGATTACAGTTACACCTTTTACTTTCCGGACTATGTTCGCAATGCTGATCACGGCACTGGACTGGGCACAGAAAACTGGCCTTTCAATCCAGAACTTAAAAGACCAGACACAGGTGATATTGGATTCTTCCAAGCAATGCGATTCACCAGCAGTGATACAGGTTGGGTAGAAGACAATGCCCTGCAACTTAATTACACAATTACAAATCAACGACCAACAGGTGCATACTTTTATTATGTAAACTTAGACGCTAACCGTTTGGGACAATTGGATTTTTTCTGTAGCGCATTTAGACGTGACAGTGGTTATATGACTTGGCAACTTCCCGAAGATGTAGCAGAAGATGTAGCTGACGGACGTTGTAGAATTGTACTAGACAACAGTTTGGAAGGCTTTGCAGATAATAGTTTTCACTGGGACGTATTTTATGAACGCACCAATCTAAAGCCTGAAAACTTTATATTTGTAACAGGTGACTTTAGTTTGAGCACCAGCAAGAGTATCCCCACAGTGTATAGAAACAGTTGGGAACGCAGTATGAGCTATGCTATGGATCATCCTAATATTTCAGACTATTGGACACATAGGTTTTATAAAAATGCTGCCGACAGCTTGGATCGTCCTTTTAAAGCACTAGCACTAAACAGACTTATGCGTCCACATCGTATTATGATTGCCAAGTTGATAAACGATAGAAAACTAAGCTCGGTCAACTACAGCTTTGGTATTGTTACACACCACGGTTCAAATGAAGCTGACGCAGTTAACAGAAATCACAAAGCTAAAAATAACATTGTTGCTAACACAGCTAGACTATTTAAATTGCCAGTTGATGTTGTAGAAGACTTTGTAGATGAACACGGTGAAAAGAATATTGCACAAGAGCCTGACTTGAACCTACACATAAACCAAGCTATCAACTATGAAGATCAGCTAGTACGTGCATACAATGAAAGTTTCTTTAGTATTGTAGCAGAAACAAACTTCCAACAACAAACTCTATTCCAAAGTGAAAAGATATTTAAACCAGTGCTAATGCAACAACCATTTGTTACAGCCGCTGAACCAGGTGCAATACGAGCATTGCGCAATATGGGTTACGATGTATATGATGATTATATCAATCACAGCTACGATGACTTTGAAGACCCGCAGGATAGAATGTTTGAATTGTTTAAAGAAGTTGAAAGACTTTGTGCTATATCCGACGATGACTGGAAGCGCATACGCAAAGCTATGTTACCAAGAACACAAGTTAATCTAACGCACTTGCGTAATGCACACTTTCGTTTCAATGAACTACACGAACCAATCTTTCGTGGTGCTTGCATAGTAGGCAGTTCAAACCACTAACTGTATTTCCACTTTAACAATACATCCAATAATTCACCAGCACCTCTACTGTCGCTTTGCTCTTGTACAAGCTTTAAATTAGCCAACAAGCGTGGTGCAATGTCTCTGAGTACAATTGCCCATTGTTCGTCTGGCCAAGCACACAGCCTATCGTATTCTTCTAATGCAACAGCAATTCTCGTACCCCAATCAGGTTCACTGTCATAGCTGTGATCAACTACATCATCAAACACATCATAGCCCAACTTTCTCAACTCAGCTATGTTGCCACAGTCGCCTACTTGTACAAATGGTTGTAAAAAGTAAAATGGCTTATAACTTTTCTCTGTGATAAATGCGCCGTAGTCCGCTTCAAACGTTTCTGTTACCAATTGAAAATTACTGTTTAATCCGTGTGCCAATGGTACACTTCGTGCCAGGTTCACTTCTGCATCAACAGTTTCGTCAAGTATAACAAAGTCTTTGCTATTGTTTGCCGCTAGCCACTTAGAACCTTCGGCCAAATAAGCCAAGTCGGGATGAGCTAGTACACGTTCTTTAACTTGTTGATATGGTCTATTGCTTGGACTGCTCAGCTTTAACAAACTAAACAGTGTGCGCTGTCTATGCGGACTTTGTACAATGTGTGATACAGTTGCATATCGGTGTTCTCTGAGTATTCTATTATAACACAGTGCGGTATAACTGTTTGTTTTCATTGAATAAATTCGATCAAGCTTTTGTACATTATACTCTGCTTGTTGCTCTGCAGTGGGTTCTAGTATAAAACCTTTTAGAGTGTTTAGTGTAACTACGTTAATGCCGTGATACTTGCCCAAGCTTTGCAGTTTAGTACTAGTTGCGTCTGAGCCATTGCTTTGATTACCAACTGCCAAACTAACACAACCACTGGGTGCGTGTAACACTCTGCGTATATTATTCCAATGATAATAATCTGATTTAATTACTTCTGTGGGATTAGCTATAACCCAATGTACCAACCCCTGCTCACTGTCAGATCGTAATCTATCACACATAGTAATACTTTGTTCAGGGTTTAGTTCTTGATCAACTCTTCGACGTATAATGCCCAATGGTCTAACAGTGCTGTCATCACCTTCTAATAAATCAGCATAGTAACTTAGTATTACCACATACTTGTTGCCTGCGGGTATTTCATCCAAGTAACTGGTAGTGTAATAGCCACTGTCGACAAGACCTTGTTGTACTAGCTTGCGCTTTTGTGTATGCTGTCTATTGGTAGTATCGCCCAGCCCTGGCGGACTGTAACTGTAAGGTTCACCTTCACCGGGTGGTCCGGGTAATTTCCAGCGAGCAATTGTAATCATATTATTGTTGTCTTGTGTTACCGTAGTGTATTACTTCGATGTCTGGGTCAGCTGACACAAACTTTCTCCAAGGATCAACTACTACACTGCCTGCAGGAATTTCACAGTACAAGTTGTCTGTGTGTTGCTTGCCAGTATATTCATAAGTGATGCTTGCACTATGTGCTAGCAAGAATACGCCAGGCTCTACAGGAACAAAGTCATCACCTGTTAGTGGATCAATGTATGTAGGAACGTAACCAGCAGCTTCGCAATAGTGTCCTACCAATAAGCTATAGCTTCCGTCAATGTATTCAACATTAGGCTTGTATGCTTTACCGTGAATATAAATTGGCAATTGATGTAGTTCAGCATTTGCAACCAGTCGCTTGGCTAGGTTCTCAGCTTGTGTTTCTCTGGCACCCATAATAGCATCAAACAAATCGTAACCCAAGTCTAGTTCGTTTGCCATATGTCTTAGTGCAATGTTATCACGTGGATGACAACCGCCGCCGTCGCCCATACCAGCTGTCATAAACTGTGGACCCATAATACGCATTTTTGATTTTGCTAGTGCATCAGTAACTACGTCTACATTGATGTTACCTTGTTTCTCTGCTACGTCTTGAATCATATTAACCAATCCAATTTTCGCACTAATAAATGTATTATAAAATACTTTGATACATTCACATTCGTCCCAAGTACCTACTATGTAACGTGGATCGTTTTCCATAATAGTTTTATAAAAGTCTGTTAGTTGTAGTGCATCACCTGTTGCACTACCGTCCGCTGTACCAATCATTACCATTTCAGGATTAACCATATCCCAAGCTACACTGCCCATAGCAATAAGGTATGGATTGTAAACAAAGCGTGGGTTTGAAATAAGTGGTACAAACTCTCTTCTTACTGTGCCCGGAAGTACTGTACTAATTAAAACCAGCAATTGATTTTCATTCATATATTTGTTTGCTTCTGAGATACACTGTTTAACAATGTCGTAGCCAAAGTCACGTGGCTCTAGATGCGCACTAGGAATACGTCCATCGTAGCGTTGTTCGTGTGGTGTAGGAACTGCTATAAAAACAATGTCTCTATCGCTAACAGCAAGTTCAATGCTGTCTACAACAGTTACACTATCACTTGCTCTTGGTGCTACGTCATACCCTAGTACATCGTGTCCTTTAGCTGCGATTGCCTCTGCGCAAGGCATTCCAAGTTTGCCTACTCCTATGAATCCAACTTTGGTCATTTGTTTCTTCCTTTTCTCTGTGTTTAATGTGTGCGGCTAATTCGCCGGCTAATACTCGGTGTCCCTCGAGGCTTAAATGATATTCATCACTGCCCAGTGTCCAACCTTTAGCTCTATTTAATATTGAAAAATTTGTATATGCATCTTTGCGAAACTCGGGAATTATACTCTTTAAAAACTCGTATTGAAGTGGTGCATAATGAGGCTGTCCGTCACAACCTGGTTGTAAGAATACTACTCTTGCACCCGTGCTTAGCAAACTGTGTTGCAACATAGTATGTGATGCACGCCAGCGTTCTGTGTTGAATGGTTCGAAACAAGCAAATTCTTCATACTGTTTGTGCAAGCTAGATTCTCTGGTGTCTGCTTGCCAATTGTAACTTCCAATTTTAAAACGTGTTACGTCTCCACCTGCTGCATATCTTTCTCTTAGAGTAATACGTCCGTGTCGCTGAGCAAGTTCACTTGCTCTGTGTTCTAATAGTCCACGTTGTTCAATGGGGCTCCAAAACTCTGTTCTATCTACGCCTGTATATTGTACAACGATTGTATCCCTGCTGTCAACCTTTTCGTCAGCTATTAAGTTGCCCAACACTCTGAATATTCTATCATTACTGCCACAACCGGCAGCTTGATGTTCGTAGTTTACGTTTAATTTTTCTGCAGCAAGCTCACCATAACAGTGTGAAACTTGTGTCCGGTCAGAGAAACTACATCCAAACATCCATAAATTATTCATTGTTGACTTTCCTCGATTTGTGCGTTATAATAACAATGGTATCATAAAGTGCTATGTTTATTTATCATAAATAACACTACAGTTAATTGCAAAGGAGAGTGTTGTGAAAATACTGATATGCGGATTACCCGGCAGTGGTAAAAGCACCTTAGCCCAAGGACTATTAGAATATTTGCCCAGCAGTGTATGGATTAACGCTGACGCTGTTAGAACCAGTTACAATGATTGGGACTTTAGCACACAGGGACGCAATAGACAAGCTTCAAGAATGAAGTATATCTGTGATGGTGTTGTACTAGCAGGTAGCACAGCGGTTGCTGACTTTGTATGTCCAACAGCGTTAACCAGAGCAGAGTTTGATGCAGACTTCACAGTGTGGATGCACACTATTAGCGAAGGACGTTTTGCAGATACCAATGCAGTATTTGAAACATTCAACCAAGCAGACTATGTTGTAAGCAAATGGTTAGACGATACACCAGAACAACTAGCACACGCAATACAAAGATGGAAGTGGTTAAATCAAAAATGAGCGTTAATTGCATAAACGGATATGAAACCACTCGTCGTGTAGAATACTTGATCAATCCGCAAAAGGGTAGAACAATTGTAGTAGCAAGTGATTTGTGTGAGCCCGGACATTGGAACGATCCAGAGTACGACAGTCACATACAATATTGCGTTGAACGTTTTATTGACTCAGTCAAACATCAACCTGCACTGTTACAAACACTAAAAAACAATCCGTTGCAGTATGCTACTGGACAAGCTGGTGCAAGCATACATCCACTGTTGTCGGATTGGTGTAAACAAAATAGAATATCAGTAACCAACGCACTTGACAATTATGGATTTAAAAGTTATTTGCCAATTCGTCACGCATTTGTATTTGGCATACACAGAGAACTATGTGTGACAGCACACCTACACGCACTTGCTAATATCAGCCCAATGATAAAGAGTGTTTGCTTGTTAGACTGTACAGTACCATTGTTGCCCGGAGAAGCAAACATACCATTGCACATAGCTAGACATCACGCACAAGTAGACGTAGTACACACACAAAACACAAGTTTTGTAGATTAAAGGAAAAACAATGTTTGATTTAAAAAAGCCTACAACACAAATGCTAGGGCGCTGGCAACCTTGGCACGAAGGACACAGCGAGTTGTTCAAACGTGCGCTAGCAGAAACTGGACAAGTATGTATTATGATTCGTGACGTTGGAGGCATCACAGGCGAAGACGCAGGAGCAGGACGTACAGCCGCACAAGATGATAATCCTTTTGATCATTATACTGTAAGCAGTGACATCCAATGGGCACTATTACAATTGGGTTATACTCACGGTGAAGAATATATTATTATGCAAGTTCCTAACATTGTAGACATCAGTTACGGACGTGGCGTTGGATATACATTTACAGAACACGACTTGGGCAAAGCAGTACACGACATAAGTGCTACAAAGATTCGTGCTAAACTAAGGGCAGAAGGAAAGCTATGACAAAAGTAATTTGGGGCTGGAGTGGTATGAGTCACGACGCTAGCCTAGCAGTGTTTGTAAAGAATAAAAAAGAATTAAAACTTCTCAGTGCCAGTCACAGCGAACGCTACAGTGGTACAAAGAATGATCCTAACATACACCCAGCACAAACCACAGAAGCCTTAGAACTATATGGTACACCCAACAGTGCTTGTTACTATGAACGTCCACTGCTAAAGAAAACCCGACAACTGTGGGCAGGACAATACAACTTGCTGAGCAAACCCACACCACGGCGTTGGTTAAAAGATAATACCGGAATACTACTGCCACACACTTATGTCGATCATCATCACAGTCACAGTGCCGCAGGATACTTTACCAGCAACTACAAAGACGCCGCAGTACTATGCATTGACAGTATAGGTGAATGGGAAACAATGAGCATATGGAAAGGCTCGGACACAAAGCTCAAGCGAGTGTTTAATCAACATTTCCCACACAGCATAGGCATATGGTACAGTGCTATGACACAGCGCATTGGCTTAAAGCCACAGGAACACGAATACATTCTTATGGGAATGGCTGCTGTTGGAGACAGTGAAAGATATTATCAACGTATTAAAGATGATTTCTTCTCACATTGGCCCACAGTGGAAGACCCTCGTGTGTTGTTCAAAGAAAATTTACACAGAGGATGTCGTTGGTGGTTACCTGAACATCACGGTGTAAGCGACTATGCTGATATAGCAGCCGCAGTACAACGCATATATGTAGAACTATTTGAAATACTAGTACAAGCCGCAAAACATCTGACACAATCACCTAACATCATACTAATGGGCGGTTGCGCACTTAATTGTGCAGCCAACAGCATAGCTAGAAAGTATTTCACAGGAGTGTGGATTATGCCCAATCCAGGTGATGCTGGTAGCAGTGTAGGAGCAGTATTAGCAAAACATCGCACGTGGATTGAATGGCCTGGTGCTTACTTGGGAACCACTATCCACGGAGACTATCCCGTACAAAAAGTCATTGACGCATTAATTGAGAATAAAATAACCGCAGTAGCAAGTG
>Ga0233414_10000329_pt1 | contig 19953 bp, 36 predicted proteins | sample Na_anoxic_10_MG_FD_189020 | JGI IMG/M metagenome (GOLD analysis project Ga0233414, IMG submission 189020) | Seawater microbial communities from Saanich Inlet, British Columbia, Canada - Na_anoxic_10_MG | ecosystem: Environmental > Aquatic > Marine > Inlet | place: Canada: British Columbia... | reverse complement strand
TCAGATAAGTTTGATATTATTTCTTGGTTCGGCGGCGAAAAGAAAACATACTATGCCTACATTGATGAAACAAAATGTGGTAAGATTGCATTACTCAATACAGAAATATCAGACGAACCTGAAGGTATTCAAATTAACGTACCAGTCAGAGATAACGATGATTTTAAATTTTACAACGAAGCAAAAGACCTATTAAAGTTTTTCGATCCCCAACCTGAACTTTTTGGTAGACCTGCTGTTCTTGAAGAATTTAAATATATCTATCAAGAAGAATTGTTAAATGGTGCAAATTTTGGTCTTGTTAAGTTGTCAGAAACTAATTATTATTATCGAACACCAGACAGTTATGTGATTATGGGTGGAGTGTCTTATCCAGTTAATAAAGATTTACTATATGACGAACTCAGACCATTATTTGACTGTGTTATGCATTTACGTGTTAATATTGGAGATGTTGATATTGCAGCAAATAGAGAGTCATTGGAGTATACAGAAGATACGATTGATATTTTAAACAAATATTTTCTTCAAATAAGTAATACTATTAAAAAGTTTGTTTCTAATAAGATTAATGATGCTTTAACATTTAAAGAAGCTAATATAGTATATAATAAACTTATTAAAACAAATAATTTTATTAAAAACATTGTTAGTAATAATGCCATATGGAAAGATAAAGATGTTACTGGTTTTGTATTAGAAAATAACTGGTCTCATAAAGGTAATATTTGGCCACGTACTAATATATATAATATATATCGTCCAAAAGAACGAGGCGAGGGTTTTAGTTGGACTAAATCAGGTCATAGTATTCGTGCTAGTGAAGATCTAATTATTTTTATAAAAGATATTGAAAATAATAGGTCTTGGAAAACTATTATGTCACGATATATGAATTATCATAATATAAATTCTAAAAATGTTTGTGTACTAGACTGGCAAGTCGAAGAAAGAGAAATCATCGAACTAAAACCTGGACTATATGTGCAAGCAAGACAACATGTATATACAAAAAGAGAGCTTAAAGATTATAATATATTGAAAATTTCTGATTGTAAAATTAAACTTCCTCTTAATAAAATAAAAAGTACATATAAAAGATCAACAAATAACTCCAATAGTGCTGGTAATATTTTTACATTAAAAAGCAATCCTTCATGTGATCGTCAATGTAAGTCAGGCGATTGGAACAAAGCTACAAATATTCCTAGTGGTACAAAGTATTATGTAGAATTAGATGCATTTTTTATCCGTATACCAACAAGTATTCATAGACTATATATGAATGATTTTACAAATATAATAACAACTGCCAATAAAATTGGTTTTACGCCTGTAAAAATTTATGGTGTAAAAACAAAACACATACCAAAACTAGATAAGACATGGAAATGTTATACAACTGAACTTAAAGGCAGAATACTATCTTCTTCTCTGGTTGCAAATATTGTAAACAAGCAAGCTTATGCAGAAATTTCTCCACAAGTAAAAGCATTAGTTGCACATAGGAAAGTATTTCCTTTTAAAACTACAGCACGGAAATTATTAAATATAACAGCAAGATTAAGTAAAAGTGACAATATACATTATAGTAGTTATAGTTTTAGTGCGTGTTCAAGGTTACTTGATATTCAAGATGTTATAACTGAAAAAAAATCTAAATACAATATACGAGAAGTGACACAAAAGGCTAAAGAAAAATATAAATTAACACATCTAACCAATGTTTTTCCTGGTCAAGATTCTTATAATCGTAGACAGTGGTATGATAGTGAAATAAAAACAAAAGAACTTATTCCACATATTGTGGAATATATAAAAATAGCAGAAAAAATATAGGAGAATTACATGGCATTTCCGCACATATTAACACCCACTTCTTTAACAGTAATGATAGATGGTAAACCTATCTCTATTTTAAAGGATAATGAAAATTTCAACAATGCAATAGATGCATTAAAAATACAAGACTGGGACAGACTAGTTATTTTAATGAATAAAGCACAGGCTGTTGTTTCTTTTGGCGCGGGACGAATCACCGTAGAGAATAGCACTATTCTATTTGAAGGCAAACCAATAGAAGAAGACAAAATTGTTATTGTTAAAATCAATCCAAAAGACGTAGTGTCAGTTCCAGATTATGACACAAGGAAACTACGTTGTTGTAAATATAAAGTAATTGATGAGTACAGTGGAGTTATAGAACTAGATAAAGACCTACCTAGTAGTGTTTATTATGTTTTAGTTCCCGCCGAAGACAGAGAAACGATGTGGGCTATCCTCAATAAGTGCTATGACCCTGAAGATGAACTCGACGACGATGACGAAGAATATAAATTATGTTCTTGGTGCGGCGAAGAACATTCACCTGAAGATATTTGCAGAAAAAACAATGGACGACTTCCTTTCTAAAATAGAAAAAGAAGAAAACCATATAAAAGGACAGAAAATGGCTGGAAGAGTAGAATTAAAAGGTCAAATTGGCACCAAGCTACATGTTTTTCAAAATGTAGTAAGTGTAAAGAATGCCATAAGTATTGTGATTGTTGTAATTTGTGTGACAAATAGTGTTTAAGTTTATTAATAAGAGATTAGAGCAGATAGCACTTGGTAGTTTTCTAATCGCAGGTATTATAGGACAGACATTATATTTTATTAAAAGAAAAGTAGATCGTCTTGTGAAATAACTTCCTGTAGGTTTCAGATTTGAGAAAAAAATTTTCAGAGGATATTTATAGTATGGGAAAAAATGCAGTAATCAATACCGAGTTTAGAATTCCTATCTGGTCGGAAAAAAAAGTACGGGAATATCTAAGAACCATGATAGATATTGCAACTACATACAAAGGTATAACAGAAATTGATTTTACCGAAAGCAACTATATGATCTTTGTTGTTTTTAATGTTGTACTCAAAGGAAGAAGAAAGTATATTCGTATAACTGAACGTCTTATAGAAAAGAAAATTACGGAGATAACAGATGGATAGAATATGGAAACCAGTAACACGGAATAAGATAAAAACCAATGATATTATAAGAAGAAATACTGCACCAAATGTTGTTTGTCGAGTTGTAAGTATTACAGACAATCAAATGGTTGTTGAATATCTTCCTACTCGTGGGTTTTTTATAGTCAAGCACAAAGATACTAATGAGTTCTATTATGAGAAAGAAATAAATGAAATCAACGAAGAAATTTAAAGAATGGTTTGAATGGTTTTACCAATATAGATGGCCAAATCATATGCCAACCAAAGATTCTTTAATAAAACTTATATATATTGTATATAAAAAAGGAGATAGTATCGGATACAAACGAGGATACAGTAAAGCATACAAAGAAATGTGGAATGAAAAACATATTAATTTAGACAAACCTAATAGTAAAGTTTTTAAAAGAGACATAAATGATAATTTAGTACAAACATCTAAATTTACAATGGGGCCAGACCAAGGAGAAGATTGATGGGACTTGATAAGGGAATTGAAAGCGGTAAAGAAAAAAGAAGAAAATATAGAAGGCCAAAGGATATTGATTCTGCGTACCGTAACCATGGTGAATCCCAAAGAGGATATGATGACAGAACATATCGTTATCGTAAAGCAGAACAAGAAGCCGATGAAAAAATGAGAGACTGGGAAGACCCAGACAATACAGATCTTGAAGAAAAAAATTGTGAAGATGATGGATATGAAAACTATTTAGAATATAAATATGGATCAGATTATTATAATGACGAAGTAACAGAAGAAGATTTAATTGAGCTGGAAAAACAATGCCAAACCCTAAAACAATAACAAAAAAAGAAAAGAACGATTGGTATCAAAAAGCCAAAGAGTACTTTGGTATGATTTACCAAGGTCCTTTGTTTAGTGTGCTTCTTACCCCGCAGGGAAAACGTTATAAAGCTCACGAAGTAACTTTTAAAGAGAATGAAATTGTTGTAGTTAAAGATCAATCGTTTACTGTTAAGTATTTATCAGAACATTGTATGATGCTTGAACCAATGGAATTACAAATTATAAAGAAAGAAAAGTAAATGACATGGAATAAGAAACCTCCAACACCACCAGAGAAAGGTTCTGAGTTCTATTGGTATTATGATTTCAAAGACCAAGAAATGTGGAATGCTGAAATTTATAAAGGATGTTGGAAAATATATACATATGATGGTTTGTGGTGGCATGAGCCGACACAACCACCTAAACAACCTACCCTGGAGGAAAGAACGAATGGCAAAACCCGTAAACGAAAAGCACAAAAAAGAAATTAGAGAAGCCAAGTCACAACTTATACAAAAAATTATTGAAGTATCTAAAGGGATTGGCTGGTCAAAGAGTGCTATAGAATGGGCAACTGCATATAAAATTTTAAGAGAGGCAGAGAAAGAAAAGGTATAAAATGGATTTATTATTTGTAATTATTATAGTATTATATGTATCTATCAGGATATTCTTGTTGAGACGAAAGATAGATGGACTTGAAGCTAGTATTGAATATCTTGAAGCATATAAACAATCATCTTATCAGTTCATCGAACGTATGGATGAAAATTTTGATGAATGTAAAGAAGAAATAAAACTATTAAAAGAGGAGCCAACATGTTGTCAGGACAAGTAATACAAACAAGTGATATTGTTCCAGGTAATCTTGGTCATTATATAGGTGACAAGACAATGACTTCAAGTGAAGCTATCAAAGAAGCAGGACTTGATTGGGATGTGGCACTCAAGCCAATTCAAATTTCAATTCCACATACATTTGGTCGCGCGCAAACAATTCCAACACACAGAGCTGTTGTACGTAGTGATAACAACCAGGTGCTTGGTGTTGTAGGTAATAGATACACACCTATACAAAACTCAACAGCATTTAAGTTTATGGATGGACTAGTTGAAGATGGATCAATGCAATACCATACTGTAGGTAACTTAAAAGATGGTAAAAAGATTTGGCTACTAGGGCAAACAGGTAGTTTTGATGTTGTACCCGGCGACCAGGTAGATAAGTTCTTATTCCTGTGGAATTCACATGATGGCTCAAGTGCATTGCGATGTATCTTTACAACTATCAGGGTTGTTTGTCAGAATGCTGTGCGTGCTGCTTTTAGAAATCAAATTGGTGATGGTGTACGAGTACAGCATAGTAGAAACATTGACACAAACTTAGTATCAGCTAAGGATATTCTAGGATTTAGTCAAACAAACTTTAAGGAATTTGAAACATTCAGTAAGCACATGGCCAGCAAACAGATTAATACTGCCATGCTCAATGCATTGGCACAGAATTTGTTTCCTGATCCGCCACCAAAAGTTAAACAACCTAGCGTCGAGAAGAATCGTAACCAAATCATTAGACTCTTCGAAGAAGGTCAAGGTAATGATGCTGCTAATGTAAGAGGAACAGCATGGGCTGCATTCAATGCAGTCAGTGAATATAATAATCATTATAAGGTAGTGCGCGGGAGCACCAAAGAAGAACGTAGATTTGAATACAGTTTGTTTGGCGGCGGCGATACACTTATACAAAAGGCAAGTAACACACTAACAAGATTGGCTGCTTAGATGAGACGGATTTGTATTGTAATAGCAACATGCTTATGTATGTTGATAGCTGGATGTGATGACAAACCAAAACAAAAACTACAACCATGAGAACATATTGCACAAAATATATCAAAGGCAACAGTAATTGTTAAAGGAAGGTTTTGTGGAAAGAAAGAAAATAATGCCTAATAATTACAGTAAGACTATAATTTTGGATCCAGGACATGGAAAAGAGATGGTAGTATGAGTCGGTTTATATCTACACTATGTATCTTGATTTGTTTGTTTGTTCTTACATCAAAAATTATTCAAACTTACGAAGAATCGAAAAATGAAACACAACCATGGGAATATATTATACATGATGCTATGAAGTCTGTAGTTATTGTATCTGGATATACAAAAAACAATAAACTATATCAAGGCAGTGGGTTTGTTATTAATAAAGATGGATATATTATTACAAATGCCCATGTAATTGAAGACACATATAATATTAAAGATCGACATATTTGGGTAAGGTTTTCCAATAAAACTTTATTTCTTGTTACTGATATATGGATAGATAAAAAATATGATATAGCAATATTAAAAATTAACACTAAAAACTTACCAACATTACGATTCCAAGAAAAACGATATCCATTGATAGCAGAAGAGATTATTGGTATTGGTAGTTCTAATGATGATGAATTTTATATAGTACCAGGAAGAATATCTGGCAGAACAAGAGTATTAAATGAAAAAGGTATGTATGTAAGACTTGCAGTACAGGTAAATCCAGGTTGTTCTGGTGGTCCCGTATTAGATAAATACGGCAAAGTAATTGGAATAATTACATCACAAAGTTTATATTTTTTAGGTATTACTTATAGTCTTGATGTAAATACCATTACTAAAAGTGTTAGTACAATATTACCCGAGAAAGAAATATTAGAACAAGAAAATGAAACAGAATAAAAAAGTAGCTACAAATGCAATCTTAACATTAGAGATATTCAAGGAAGTTACTAGAAAAGTATTAAAACAACATGACAAATAGAGAGGTGTTATGGGTAAGATAATTTTGCTCGATCCAGGACATGGATTGGAACACGATGGATTTTATGAACGGCCATTGATGAATTGTAATGGTAATAAAGTCAGAGCTGTTGCCAAAAATTGTATGAAGCCACACAAATGTGAACATAAACAAGGCTTTTATAGAGAAGATCATGGTACTTTGGCTATTGCACAGTCTGCGGCAAAGATTCTTGAGGCGGCAGGTCATACTGTATACCTTACTCGTAAAGATAAATACAGTGCAATAGTTTACTTGTCTAATCTTAGTACAAATAAATGGAAGAAAAAATATTGGAAAGAATGGAGATGGGTGAAAGATTTTACCCTCAAGAAACAAGCTGACATATTTGTAGGGCTCCATACTAATGCTGGACGAGGAAAAGGTGCATCATGTTTCTGGGCCTCTAGTCCTAATGGGATTGATCTTTCTTATGATTTGGTTGGTGAGTTGCGCGACCAACTAAATATAAAGACTAGAAAAGTTGCAAAGCATAGATACCTTAAACTCAGGAATGTATGCGATGGTAGGGCAGTTTTTTTAGAGTGTTTGTTTCATGATAATATTAATGAAATTAAGTTAATGTTAACCCAGAAAGGAATAGACAGTGTAGGTAAGGCAGTAGCAGACGGTATTCATAAACACAGTCTTAAATTTTAATAAATGTTCAAAAAAATATTATTGTTTTTAATTTGTTTATGTGTTTCTTTGCCCGCGAGCGCACAGAATTGTACAAAAGATACTTGTACCATACCAATGTCAAAAGAACAGATGATATCTGAAGTTGTAACCATGTGGAACATGTGGTTAGATGATAATAATTTATCTAAAAATGAGCCTCGCCGGAAAAGATTCCCGATGTATGCAAAACATCTTGTTAATGCAGTGAAACTATATCAGTCAAAAGAACTTATTGTTGGCGGGCAACTACCAAAAGGTAACAATGTACATTTAATTATTGCATCTATGGTAATGTATGAGACAGCAATAAGACATTGGATACTAGGCTGGAAGAAGAACGAGGTAGGTCTTCTACAGATCCATGGCAAAGAGGCTCTGATGCGCCACAATCCCAAGAAAGTAAGATACAATCCAAGACTAGGGATTAAGCTTGGAGTACGGTGGTTGGCGTATCACACACAGTTCTGTATACCTAATCCTACAGATAATATAGATCAGTGGGCCAAAGTATTATCTTTGTATAGTGCTGGAGTTAGGCGCGGCAGAAATAAAGACGGGACTTGTAAAAGAATAAGAGTTGCTCGCGATAGAGTAGATACTGCTAAAGTATACGCAAAAAGGATAAGAAAATGAAAACAGAACTACAACAACCAATGTTTATGGTTGATTTAACTGATACAGATGGTGATATAATCGAAAAAGGAAAAAGTTGCAACAGATCTCCATGACTGGGAAAACTTTAAAGAATGTATAGAAAGTATGACACCAGAAATTGAAGACGAATTAGAGGAGAAGAATAAAGATGAGTGAAGAACAAAAAAGTTATAGTGGTGGAGTAAGGTTCTTTGGACCTTTAACATTATTGTTTATAGGTCTAAAGCTTGGTAATGTAATCACATGGTCATGGTTCTGGGTGTTGTTACCTATGATTTTTTCATTAAGTCTTATAGTAATTGTTCTTTTTATAGCTAGTGTTATTATGATTGCGTCGGGCAAATGAAAAACAAAGACTTTAATTTGCTTGTTGCAAGTATCAAAGAAGCAGGACAAATAAAAACCGGGGTTAAAAACTGGATCGATGTAGAATTTAAAGACATTAAACCTGGAGATAAAATTAAAGTTACAGAACACTGGGCCGATCTAAAAGGTGGAATTTATACCGAGGTATTCATAGTAAAAGAAATAATAGATGATTATCTTGTTGCAGCAACCGCTTCTGGGCCATGGGTTAATGTAAATCATTGTACTTACGAGCGAGAAGAATAAAAATATATTATATGTTATGCTGCAGATATAGGGAGGTGTTCGTATTGAAGAACACAGATGAACTTATTGAAGCAGTAGAATATGCACAAGACTCTGGTGAAGATTGGTGGGATGTATTTGATTGTGTTGGTGACGCCTTAAAGGTTTTGCGCGGCGCAGCAAAAGAAAATCCAGACGAGTATCAGGTAGCACAGTTAGCAGACCTACTTGGTGAAAATATATTTGATACCAATCCAACTGTAGCGTACCGTAACTGTATAAAACAATTAAGAAAACAGCTACGTTGTGGTTGATAGTATAGTATAGATTTGATATAATAGTATTAGAAAGTAAGAGCAAAAGGAACAAGAATGAAAGCTGAATTACCTATAAAAAAATCCAAAAAAGAGATAGAGTTTTATCAAAAGTACTGTACTATCTTTGGTGATATTTTGTATACTTTATATAATGATTTAAAACAATCTAAAATCAATGCTCCTTTAGAGTTAGAAAAAAGATACACTTCTTTAGTTGAATCACAATGGCGCAAAGCTAATGATGATCGTTTTTTGTATTGTCATTATCCATTTTCTTATCAAAAAAATCATTTAGGTAATGAATTTATCAATAAAATATGTGTATCTGTTAATGATGTAATTGCACATGGAATACCAACAAATAAAGAATTTCAATTAGGTGATGTTATTTCAGTTGATCTTGGCCTTGCATTACATATCGATATGCGTTTATTGAATTTTGATTCTGCTTTTACAGTTGTGTATGGAGAAAAAGAACAACCTGATTGGGTTCTTGCCACGCGCCAAGCACTATGTAATATATTAGATACACAAGTAAAGAATGTTTTTGACACAGCTGTACAAATTTATAAAACTGCAAAAGAATATAACTTATATGTTGTAACTGAACTTACTGGTCATGGCATTGGGTATGAATTACATGAAGAACCTCGTATTCGTAACGTACCAGGAATGTATAGCAATACTGATTTTTTTGAAGGTTTAGTATTTTGTGCTGAACCTGTTTATGTTTTACCCGATGGTAACAATGACGGGAATAGGATAGCAAAAATACATATAGATTCAGATGGCTGGTCCATAAGGACAAATAGTAGTCAACCAGGTAGTCATTTTGAAACTATGTTTGCAATAATAGATGGAACTCTGGTTGATTTATGCGGCATAACCAAATGGAAGTGCTAACAGAAAGGCAAAAGAAATGAAAGTAGCAAAAGTATTCGTAAACAAGTATAACAAAGGAAAACTGTTGGGATTCTGTGACATTATCTTCGCACTAAACGAGGGCGGTAACGGTTGTTTGACAATCCGTGGGTTCAAAATCTTCAAAGATGATAATGGCAATGGTATCCAGGTAGCAACACCATCTAAGAAAGAAGACAATGGTCAGTATTATCCATTGGTTAAATTGGATTTTGATAATCAAGATGCAAAAGACTTCATGAACCACATCAAGGACGAAGTAACAAAAGCATATAACGGTGCTGGTGACAGTGCAAAGAAACATCAAAGTAATAATTCTAGTGACGCTGGTAGCGGCATTGGCGAAGGAGACATACCTTTTTAGAATGGGATGTCTTGACACTCTTTTATTAGTATGATACCTTACATATATAAGGTATTAAACTAATAGGAGGTACCAATAGAAAACCAAAAAGAATGTAAAAAATGTAAAGAAACAAAACCACTTGATGACTTTTATAAACAAAAAGGAATGAAAGATGGACGTTTAAATATCTGTAAAGAGTGTAAGAGAAAATACATAGCTAATCGTCCAAAAGATAGAATCCGTGAGATTGAACGTAAAAGAAACCAAAAACCTGCACGTAAAGAATTTCATAAGCAGAACCTTAAACGATGGCGGCAAGAAAATCCAGAGAAATACAGAGCCCAAAAAACTAGAAGTATGCAAAAGTATAAAGCAAGGAACGCTGTAAGTAATGCCGTTAGAGATGGTAGATTAGAACGTAAACCTTGTGAAGTATGTGGTAGTCTAGAAGCTGAAGGGCATCACGAGGATTATTCTAAGCCATTAGATGTTAGATGGTTGTGCGGCGAACATTACAGAGAACAACACCTTGAGATAAGGATTAGTCACACTGTAATTTTACAGGAGAATAGTAATGATTGATTATGAACTCTACTATGGTCTACCACAAGTTATCTGGGATGATTTGTATGATGATATTGAAGATTTACTTCAAGAAGAACATCTTGGTAATCATATAGTTGGTATTTATCCAGCAGGTAATAGGATTTATGGGTTTGAGTCTGCGCCGCCAGGATTAATGTGTCTTTATGTAGACTCAGTAGAGCCCATGATTGATCCTATTTCTAATTATAATAATAGAACAGGCTTTAAAGTTTTTCATATTAAAAATGGTAACTCTCCTATTGTAATGGTTGACTTTTTTAAATGGATATCTTGGATGTTTGGTCCGAGCTACGACGGCAGATATGAAACATATTGGAGATACTATGCGTTGTTACATGCTATTCCGTTTGGAAATCATGTGGCATATGAAGAAGAAAGTATTTCTGATATTATGGAAGCTTGTTATGCTGGGTTAAAAGAGACAGGGTTTTTACAACAAGCACAAAATATGTTTACTGCATGTAATGAGGATAATTACCTCGCGGCAAAGAAAAAACATAATGATTTGGTGCCGCCAAGATATTTATATGCGCGAGCTGTACATGTATTACAAACACAACTATCTTTACAGCCAAATATAAATAAAGACTGGGATACTGTTATTGATAATATAGTATTCAATGATCCTTTGTATAAAAAATGGCCCAGGTTTCATGTTGACAAGAACATGATTAAAAATATTATAAAATTCAATGGTAATATACTTCCAGAAAATGATAGATATTTTGCAGAAAAACTTAATCCAAATAAGACTTCGTTAAATACTATATACAATCTACGACCTACCAAAGAGACTTTAGAAAGAATAAGAACTGAAACAATGAACTTTTATCGATTTCAATTATAGAATAACAACAAAGAAAGCAAACGAAATGAAAATTGAATGTGAAATAGAATGGATAGATGATAAAGAAAACATTGACGGAACAATTAAAAATGCAATTACCGAGAAATTAATAGAGCGTGTTTCTAAACGAATGTCTGGTGAGATGTTCAAAGAAATTGAAAAAGAAGCGTCAATCAAACTAGCCGAAAAAGTTGATGAAGTATGCGTGGAACTCTTAGAACGATTCATGGATAAAGAGATAATTGTTACTGATAAATGGGGAGATGTTCAAGACAAACACGAAAACGTTTCTGAATTATTAAAAGCTAAGTTTGACAGATTTTTGACAGAAACAGTCGATAAAAATGGTAATCAATCTAACAATTGTTCTTATGGAAACAAAATATATACTAGACTTCATTATGTATTAGATAAACGAATCAAAGAGCATGGTGATATTATAACAAAAGATATTGTTAAAGAAGTTGATACAAAAGTAAAGGCACATAAAATTGAAATTCACCAAAATGCAGTTGCTAAGATTGCCCAAAAAATAGGATTAAATAAATAATGAAAATCATTATTAATGGCTGCTTCGATTTATTACATAGAGGACATGTTCATTTAATTAATACAGCACTGAAATATAGTGACAACGGAAAGGTTTTATTGCTTCTTAATTCAGATGAATCAATTAAAGCTCTTAAGGGAGACAGAAGACCATTAGAACATGTTACTATTCGTGCCGAAGCTATAGAAAAAGCATTCACACAATGGTGTCATAAAACATTAGAGTACCCACAGTTAACTGTTCAAGTATTTAACAATGAAGAAGAATTAAATAAAGCTATTGACAGATTCGAACCAGATATTATAATGAAAGGAGATGATAGACCTGATGTTAGAGATATTGTTGGATATGGGAGATGGCCAATCATGTTTATTCCTGTTGTTAGAGCTAAACATGGAGGAAAAATTTCTAGTACAGAGATAGCAAGAAAAAGAGGATTATAATGGGACAAGAAATAAAAATAGATAATGAATTTGATTTATCTTTATGGAAAAAATCAGATACTATAGTTTTTACTTGTCCAAAATGCAAACAAAAAGCACATAGACGTGCTGATCATTTACAAAACTCTATAAAAAAATTTGGAAGACTTCTTTGTGGTGCATGTGGTCTTAAAGAACCAAGAACATACAAAACAAAACAACAAGGAAAACCAATAACTATCATTTGTAAATATTGTAAAGAAAACTTTACTGTTCCATTTGGACAAAGGAAAAGAATTTTTTGTTCAAAAAAATGTAGTTTAAAATCAAAAAAAGGACTTAAAGATTCAAGAGTTAAAAGTATATGTAAAATCTGCAATAAAGAATTTTTACACTATGGAGTAAGGATTGTATGTTCTACAGATTGTAATGCTAGGCTTTCTTCAGTATCTCGTATAGGAAAAAATAATCCTCACGCAAAAACACATCCTTCAGTATATACTTATTGTCGTGAATGTGAAAGTGAATTTTCATATACTAAAGAAGGGCTACATGTGGGTCAAGAAAGGGTTTTTTGCTCAAAAGAATGTAGTTCAAAATTTCAAACAGGTAAAACAAAAGGTACCTGGGAACCAACAGATTACAAAGATCCATACCCAAAAACATTTAATAAAAAATTAAAAGAACAAATAAAAAAAAGAGATAATTATCAATGTAAAATTTGTTGTGCCAAAGAAAATCTTCATATTCATCATATAGATAGAGATAAAAACAATATAACTTCAAGTAATCTTATTTCTTTATGTAATAGATGTCATAGAATTGCACATACAGAAGAAATGTTTTTTGAAACTATAATATCTACAATTATTTCTGGATCTACTATCGTACAAAAAGGATGGGGAATAGAAGGTCATATAGTTAATCATAAAGATTACTGTTTAAAATACTTAGTGTTTTTTAAAGGTAAACAATTTTCTCTTCATCATCATGATATAAAAAAAGAATTATGGCATTGTCTTGTTGGAAAATTTATTTGTGATATAGCAGATAAACAAGAGTTAAAAAGTATTGTTTTTAACAAAGGAGACAAAATTGAAATTGTACCTGGTGTAGCTCATCAATTAACAGCTTTACAAAATTCTGTTATAGTAGAAGTGTCTACAACAGATTACCCAGAAGACTCTATAAGATGGATCAAAGGGGATTAATGAGTAAAAAAATACTGATAATAGGCGACCTAATTATTGATGAGACTTGGTATGTAAATGCCAATAAATTATCACCGGAGGCACCTATTCCAGTAGCATTTTTAACTTCTCAATTACCACACCTTAGTCCAGGTGGAGCAGGTCTTGCTGCATCTTATGCAAAAAAAAATAATATAGATTCTGTATTTTATACTGCTGCTCATGCAGATAATTTTGTTTGGCTGGCGGCAAAAGGAATCAATATACATAACGCACAACGAATTAACAATGTTACAAAGACTCGGTATGTAGATGTGAATTCCAATTATCATCTACTGCGTGTAGATAATGACCATACAGTAAGTTTTCCTACCATAGACATTAGTAAATTCTCCAAAAAAATATATAAAATATTGAGTGACGATATAGGCGGCATTGCCATATTAGATTACAATAAAGGTATGTTTGCAGACACAGATATATGTCAATTTATTATTGAAACTGCATATCAATATAATATTCCAACTTATGTTGATACACGATCAAATCCCACAAAGTTTGCAGGGTGTAATTTTCTTAAACTAAATGCAAAGGAATACGATGTAGCTTGTACTGATCTTGGCATTGACTCTCCTTATGCTTTATGTTCTGTATTAGACATATCTAAGCTACTAATAACTAAAGGAAAAGAAGGTGCCACTATTTATTTTCCTGACACAGAAATAGAAACTGATTGTGGTATTGACCTAACAGGATATACAGGTGCTCCAGATGTTACTGGATGTGGAGATGTGTTTGATATAAATTTCTGTTATTATTGCTTTATAGAGGGTTTAATACCGACAAAAGCTCTTAAACTTTCTACAAAAAAGGCAACAGAGTATGCTTATATGCAAATAGGAGATAGGTTATGTTAACATTTAGCGAAAGGATCGAGGCAGTGGAGGCATTGCTTGCAACTATAACATATAAATACTCAAACGAACTAAGAACAGACGACGAATTAGATGCTGCAATTACAGAGCTATGGGATAGGATTTACGCAATTAAAGCTCGCGTTAAAAACCTACAAGACACACTCAATATAACAAGAGAAAACCTCTCCACAGCGAACGGATCATAATTATGGCAAGATGTGCACATGCTAAATCTACCTATAAATTAAGACAATTACCTAGATGTTCAAAATGTAAAATACAATTCATTTTGATAATGGTATCCTATGACAACAAACCAAAACCAGTATATGAATGGGAATGTCCAAGGTGTCATAAAGTAGTAGCTCGACACAAATTAAAAGAAAATCCTGCGACAGATTTTGAAAATTTTTTAAACGAATGGTGTAAAGATGACACAAGAAAACACAACAGAGATATTAAAGAACACAGTAACAGAAAAACTATGCAACATTATAGCGGAAGCGAAACTAACCTCAATACAAACAGCTGAAGTATTGACACTGTTCTTGTTTTCGATAGGGGCTTCGTTAGAGAAGTGTAATATATCTGATAGCCAACAGTTATTGTTAAGATATAGTCAAAACCCTACATTTGGTAATGCAATGATGATCCAAGCATTGTGGATAAGGGATACATGGTTTCCATGTATTAAAGACCGGAAGGACAAAGACAATGAATAATTACAATGAAAGTTTTGAAGATAAACTAAGAAGAGAAAAAGCACCAATACAATTTAGATTATATAAAGGTATCAAAGGAAAAAATGGTGCACTAAGAATGAATTTGAAAAAACCATATACAAGTCCAGACCCAAGAAAGAAAGAGGGAGTAATTTTTCTAGAAATGGCTCCAACTATTAGTCCTAATGTATATGATTGGGCGAACCAGAAAATAATCATAGCTCTTAGTATTGCAGATATTCCTAAAATTATATTATACTTACGTAACCCAAATCACGAATCATTTGACAGAACAGACAATAAATTAAGCATTATGCATGATAAAGGTGCCGGTACAGTAGACAAAGGAAAACATAGAACTACACTTGAAGTTTCAAAGCCTCAAAATATGCGAAACTTTATGTTCAAACTGTACCAAAAAGATGGCGAGAAACAAGTATCTGCCTGGGTACCAGTATCCCCAGAAGAAGCTATAGTAATTGGAACTCTTTTGCAGTCAGCAATTCCAACTATACTATCTTGGACATAACACGCAGAGACTAGTCGAATAAGTTTGGCGCGTTAAAAAAATACAGGTTATCTTTATTTTCCTATAGACTTTATTTTTATAATAGTTACACTAGTATAACGCTCTAATAAGTTTGGCGCGTTCTGTAACTAGGAGGACAAATGTCTGCATTTTTTAAAATGATATCGAAAAGTTTGCGTAAGAAAATAATAAATTTCTTACGAGCCTACGTCCAACAAAAATCTAATAAAGATAGTGATGTATGTGCTGTATTTGGTTATGGAGATCTAGTTTATTGGGAAACTACTACTAGTGGTGGAATGTTATTGCCGGAACAAAAAGTAGAAACAATGGTTAGAGGACTGGTAGGACAAAATGTCTTACATAGGATTGGAATACCACAAGAAGAAAACGATATACCTATTATTTATTTGGTAGTGTTTCCGTCTGTAATGAGAGTGCTTGGAATCAAAAGAATGTTTGCGCTAATTAGAAAATGGACTGGTCAATCTACTGCATTGAATGTTGATGTTGTACGATATAAACTCTTTGGACAAAGAAAATAATAATGAATAATATACATATAGTCACATGGGGATTAAACCAACAGGATCTTGTGCTCATACAGGGTATACAAAAATACCTAGAAAAATTATTGGAAGATAACAAAAAAGAATATAGGGTAGTTTTAAATGATATTAAAACCATAGGTGAAACCACATATAAGACACCATGTGTTGTTTTTGGGAATGAATGTGATACCTATTGTAAATTTACAGGCAAATTATGGAAACTACCATCATTGAAAACAATGCGTCTTGGTAAGAAAACCTGTAAAGATAATAAACAATTAGTACTAGAACAGTTAACTAATATAGCAAAAAATATTGATAAAAAAATAACACAAAAACCTACAGAAAAGTATATAGAAACCAATACCGGGGTCAAGGTAGGTGACAGCAAGATATGTGATATACAAATCACAAAACAAGAAGCTACTCATCTTAAAAATATAAAAGATATTCTTGGCGGCGGGACAATGATAATTAAAAAAGGTGACATAGAATTAGAGATTGACTAATGGCAATTGTAAAAAAAAATTTTATACAGGATATCATAGGTCATGATTATATATTTTATTTAGTATGGAATACTGATGATCACTGTTGGTATAGACCACGGTGGCGAGAGAACAAACTTGGTAGTGCTGTGTTTCTGACACAAGAAGAAGCAGAAGTAACTGCAACCAAATATGCAGATTTCAATTATAAAATAATAGATATATCTTTGGCAGGTAGAATACCAGAGGATCTTTTATTGGCCCATAAACTTGATTTGGGTATAGAGTTGGTATATATAAAACTTAGACAATTGATAGAAGTATTTGTAGTTAGGAATAATGAGTTGCGCGACTCGTTAAAAGAACAATATTCAAAGGACAGAACATGAGCGATATAAGTAAAATTACTGAAAGACTAGAAGGTACTCAAGAGTTTCTAGATCAATTAGGAGATCATTTAGATAAAAATTTTAGGCTTGTTGATGCCAATGGCAAGAGACGTACTATAAAACAATGGAAAGAATTTTTTCACATAAAAATACCAGACGAAGTTAATTTTATGGTATTGGTAGATCTTGCTTCTATAATTTTTGCCAAGTACCAGACTGCCTCATATTTTAGAGACAAACAAATTATACAAATGTCCATACTAGAACAAACTAAGTCAGATAAATATAATAATGCTTATCAAAACGCGCGCAAAGAAAATGAAATTAAATTTGGGAAGCCGCTTGCTGCAGACAGTTGCAAGATAGCAGCATCCCTGGAGGTTAAAGATATAGAAGATGCTATTCAGAACCAAGCAGTGGTTAAAGATTTTTGGGTTAAGACATGCCAAACTCTTACAGAGCTTAGAAAGCTATTGGAGACTATGGGGTTTGCCCTTAGTGGCGATGCTCGAATCAATAAAGATTTTGTAATCAAAAAAACAGAACACTAAAGGAATTGTAATGACAGTTATAGCAGCAGCCGAGGATAGTACAGGTGTATGGATTGGGTCAGACAGCAAAGGTATTGCTGGAGATGTTACATATGAACTGGGGTCTAAAATAATTAAAAAGAACCAGTATTATATAGGTTTTAGTGATTCATATAGAGCCGCAGATCTAATTAGAGAATGTGATGATTTTCCACAAACCATTGGCTCTATGAATACCTTAAGACAATTTCGCGATACTCTTAAAGATATTATGATTAAAGATGGTTGTAGTACTATGGGTTCTGAGGGAAACACAATAATGCATCCAATAGATGTGTTAATTATTTCTAATAATGGTATTTATTCGGTAGATGGTGATTATCAGATACATAAAATAGATAGCTATGCAGCTACTGGTTCAGGATTTCAATTGGCAATGGGTGCACTAAGAAGCGTAATGAGTGCCACGGGCTCTGCAAAAGAAGCAGTAATGTTGGCGGTTGAGGCGGCTATATATCACAGCTCAAGTTGTGGTGGAGATGTTTATGTTGAATGTATACACAGAAGAAACAGAGGTTAAAGTTGAAAACAAGAACACTATGAAACAGTGTAATATATGTAAAATAACAAAAGACTTTAATGAATTTCCAAAGAACAAAGATGCTAAAGATGGATACAGAAATCAATGTAAACAGTGTAGAAACAACCAAGCAAAACAAAGCTATTTAAAAAAAGCAAAAAGAAAATGTCGTGGATGTTTACAAAATAAGACATTAAATAATTTTAGTTGTTTAGGAGTAGCATTATATTCATGGACATGTAATATATGTAAACAATTTAAAAAAACACGAAGGCATGTATAAAATGTCACAAGATATTAGATTTTGGTTATTTTAACTGTGGTGATGGTGAAGGTAATAGACGTGGTTATTGTAAACAATGCAAAGTTAAACGATCTAAAGAACATGTTAATAAATATGCACGAAAATATTATAAGAAAAACCTAAGTAAAATACGCAAATACCAAAACAGCTGGGCCAAAAAGAACAAAGGTAAAATTTATGCTGCTCAAAAACGTTCTAAATCTAAACCAGAATACTTACAAAAAATGAGAAAACAAAGAAACAAACGTTATAAAGAAGATATAGAGTATCGTATATCATGCTGTTTACGTGCTAGGCTGTTAAGTGCTGTTAAACAAGAGAATAAAGGTGGTTCGGCAATAGAGGAACTTGGATGTTCGATTGCTAAATTTAAACTATATTTAGAAGACCAATTTTATCTTTGTTCTAAAACCGGAGAAAAAATGTCTTGGGATAATCATACACAAGAAGGTTGGCATATAGATCATGTTATACCATTAGCAAGCTTTGACTTGACAAATCCAGAAGATGTTAAAAAAGCTTGTCATTATACTAATTTGCAGCCTTTGTGGGCTTATGAAAATCGTTCTAAGGGAGACAAAATTGACTATAAAAACTAAAAAAATTGATGCTACTCTAAGAAACCAAGATGGTAAAATAATAGGCGGCAAAGAAAACTTTGAAGTACCAGAATCATGGAGCACACGTGCTGGTGTTATCTGCGCTACCAAGTATGCCACTGATACAGAGAACTCTGCTATAGATATTATAAATAGAGTAGTAAGTCAAATTACCGAGTGGGGCGTTGAACAGGGATACTTTGATACTCCACAGTATACTTCTGAAGCTCCAGAGTTCTTTGATGCATTAAAAGATATTCTTATTAATCAGAGAGCTGCCTTCAATAGTCCTGTTTGGTTTAATTGCGGCGTCAAGGAAAACTCAAATCAAATGAGTGCTTGTTTTATCTTTCCTATTGAAGATAACCTAGAAGATATTGCTGCACATCTTACCAGAGAGACTACAGTATTTAAGTCTGGTTCTGGTTCTGGTGTTAATATTTCTAACCTTCGCGCCAAAGGAGAACCACTATCAAATAAAGGTACATCCTCTGGTCCTATTAGTTTTATGCGCACGCTGGACAAGAATGCTGGCTCTGTTAAGTCGGGCGGCAAATGCTTGGCACCATGGCAAAGAGTTTATACCACTGAAGGTCCAATACAAGTATGCG
>Ga0233414_10000326_pt1 | contig 20071 bp, 19 predicted proteins | sample Na_anoxic_10_MG_FD_189020 | JGI IMG/M metagenome (GOLD analysis project Ga0233414, IMG submission 189020) | Seawater microbial communities from Saanich Inlet, British Columbia, Canada - Na_anoxic_10_MG | ecosystem: Environmental > Aquatic > Marine > Inlet | place: Canada: British Columbia... | reverse complement strand
TATTGACAATTTCAAAACATTTACTGAGGAAGTATCAGAGTATAAATCACCCATTAGTATTGGTCATACGAGATGGGCTACGCATGGGATTATCAGTAATGATAATGCTCATCCGCATGTTTCTAATTCAGGTAAAATATGCTTGGTTCATAATGGTATTATTGAAAATTACAAGTCTCTGAAAAAAATGTTACTTGATAAAGGTTTTACATTTTACTCGGAGACAGACAGTGAAGTTATTGTTAATTTAATAGATTATCATTTGTACTCGCAGTTACACAATGAGACGTCAGAAGGAGTAACGATTGGTTCGGCAATCATGAAAACCGTTGAGATGCTTGAGGGTACCTATGGACTAGCTATTCAATGTATCGACAATCCATCAAATGTCTATATTATAAAAAATGGCTCTCCTATATTGATTGGAGAGAATGACAATTATATAATGGCGTGTTCTGAGTCTTCTGGATTCTTGGACCAAATGAAACATTATTATGCTCTAGAAAACGATAATCTTGTCACTCTATCATTGGCAGATGGTATTGTTACAAACATAAAAAGGACGAAAATACAAAATAACAATGTGACTATGAGTTTGACACCTGAACCATATGACCATTGGACATTGAAAGAAATCATGGAACAAAATGAATCACTTTTGCGAGCCTATAACAATGGAGCAAGAATAACCGACGATAGAATTAAATTAGGAGGTCTTGATAGTATAAAAAAACGTATTCATGACATTCAAAGTGTCATTTTCTTAGGATGTGGTACTAGTTTGTACGCATGCCATATTGGACGCCATTATTTAAAACAAATGGAATGTGTTAATAATAGTATGTGTTTTGATGCGGCTGATTTCGAATTAAATGATATTCCAATGAATGGATTAACTTTACTAGTCATGTGTAGCCAATCAGGTGAAACGAAGGATTTACATAGTGTTCTTCAATTAATACAACATAGGAAGAATATTATTACTATGGGGGTGATTAATGTGGTTGATTCTATGATTGCGCGTGAAGTTGATTGTGGTATCTACATGAATGCCGGAAGAGAAGTGGCTGTAGCCTCTACCAAATCATTTACGAGTAGTGTTACTATATTCAAAATGTTTTCATTATGGTTTAGTCAAGAATTGAAAAACGTGAATATGAGTGAAGCAACTTGCCAATCTATCAAGAATATACCTTATCAAATAAAGGGGATAAATGATAATATAATAAACAATAACCACAACTATTTAATTAAACCGTCTCATATAAACATGTTAAATCATGAAAATATATTTGTTCTAGGTAAGGGTAGTATGGAACATGTATCCAAGGAAATGTCTTTGAAATTAAAGGAAATATGCTATATACATGCCGAGGGTTATTCAGGAACCGCATTAAAACACGGACCATTTGCTCTATTACAGTCTGGATATCCAGTCATTTTACTGATTAATCAGGAGAATAGGGCAAAGATGTGGAATGCATATAAAGAGATTGAAACGAGGGGTGCAAATATATTGGTCATTAGTGAAATCGTCGAATTAGGAGAAGAAATAGAAAATGATCGTTGTATTGTGGTTCCTGAAAACAAAGAACTCCAGGAAATTATTTATATGACTGTTTTACAACATATATGTTATCGTCTTTCTCTCAAACGTGGAATTAATCCGGATAAACCACGAAACTTGGCCAAGGTGGTTACAGTGGAATAAAAATATTTGTTTTGTATATTATTCAGTTGTAATATACAAAAATGACATGTAAATTATAGTCTAATATTTTTTAGATTATTAATGTACCATTCATGCGTCTTTTTTATTCCTATTTCAAATGGGGTAAAATCAAAAGCAGGAAATAAATCCTTACATAGTGAATTATCTACTGTTTTTTTCATACAACCATCACTCATATTTGTATTCCATTGAATATTATCATATTTGATATCCATTACATTCGCAAGATGTTGGACAATGTCTTTTATCTCAAACTCCTCGTCATTACAACATATAATAGTTTGTCCCTTGATAGATTTATCAAAGAGTGAATGATAAATAATTTTCGCAAAATCTGCTGCGTATAACATTTGTCTCAATGGTTTTCCTGAACCATAAGCTATCATTTGTTCGCCAGTTGCCTTATTATTATGGAAACGATGTAGAAGTCCTGGTATAAGATGACTATTTTCTGGATTGAAATTATCATAAGGTCCATATAAATTCACCGGAACAAGACAAATAAACTCTGTATGTAATGTCTTATTATATTGTTGGCATTGTATATGCATCATTCGTTTCGCATAAGCGTATCCTTCATTGGAATAATGAGGAGCTGATTCGTGTATCATATCTTCATTCATGGGAAACTTGGATGGTTCTGTTGGAAATATACACGAAGAGAGAATGAAAATACCACGATGTATATCATTTTTCACACATGCTTCTAATATATTTTCATTTATTTTGATATTGTTGGAAAACATACTAGCATTTCCGTGTAAATTTTTAAATAATCCACCAACATCGGCTGCTAAATGGATAATATAATCAAATTTGTTTTTTCCGAAATAGGATAAAACGGCTACTCTATCTGTTAAATCAACTGTATGCTCGTTTTGTAAAGAACGATTTAAAAAAACGAATTCGTGTTTATATTGTTCTTGACTCATATTATCATATTGAAACGTAGAAATAAAATCTCTTATACTTTGTCCAACCATTCCATTACCACCAGTACAACAAATGCGCATAATATATACAATTAGTCTATTAATATATTTAAATAGTAAATTATAGCTATATAATAATGAATAAAATCGCATTTGTAACAGGTATCACTGGACAAGATGGTTCTTATCTAGCAGAATTACTTATTGAAAAAGGTTATAAAGTATATGGAATTGTTCGTCGCACTTCTCTACTATATTCCCATACACGACTAGATCATATTCGAGATAAACTTATTTTAGAATATGGTGATTTATCTGATGGTTCGTCTCTAACCAATTATATTACAAAAATGACGAGAGAAAATGAGGGATTTGAAGTATTTGAGATTTACAATTTGGCGGCACAAAGTCATGTACAGATTTCGTTTGAAATTCCCGAATATACATCGTTAATTGATGGTCTAGGAACTTTGAAAATATTGGAGGCAATACGTACATTACCAGATGATGTTAAAAAGAAAACCAAATTTTATCAAGCTGGAACGAGTGAAATGTTTGGGGCAGTTTTGGAAAAGCCTCAAAAAGAGACGACTCCATTTAATCCTCAATCTCCCTATGCCTGTGCCAAAGTTTATAGTCACTATTTAGTGAATAACTATCGTGACGCGTATGACCTATTTGCGTGTAACGGAATTTTGTTCAATCACGAATCGAAACGAAGAGGGGAGAATTTCGTGACGATGAAGGTTGTCAATGGTGTCAAGAAGATTGTGGAACAGGAACGTGAAAACAAATCGGATTACGTATTGAAATTGGGAAATATTGATAGTAAGCGCGACTGGGGACATTCAAAAGACTATGTGTATGGAATGTGGCTTATGCTTCAGCAAGAAAAGCCAGATAATTACGTTTTGGCCACCGGAGAAACATATACTGTAAGAGAGTTCATAGAACGATGTTTTGCGAAAGTTGGTAAAGAGATCGAATGGTCTGGTAAAGGTGTTGATGAAGTAGGTAGAGAGAAATCAACCGGTAAAATATTAGTCAAAATCGATGAGAAATATTTTAGACCTTGCGAAGTGGATTTTTTGCTAGGTGATGCAACCAAAGCAGAAACGGAATTAGGTTGGAAACGTGAATATGATTTGGACAAACTGATAGATGATATGATGAGTTAAAATATTTGCGTTATAATGATTGACTAATAACATTTTGCGTATCGATTGATATCCACTCTGGTTTATAATGTTGATATTTTCTCTCTAATAAATGATGAGTATTGTAAACAGTTCCTCCTACCAGTCTTAATATATCACTCGGATAAGTAACAATTTTATTACAAGATTGGTTCAAGTAAGCACCCCACCATGATAATGTCGAATTACTTAATATATTATGATTACATAAACTCATACACCACAAATCAATATAATCAAAGTTATCTTGAAAATATATAATTGTTATATTATCTTGCTTATATTTTAAATTAAATTTCTGTTTAACTAATTCAATATCATCGGAAAAAATGTTAATAATAATAGATTTATGTTCGGTTTTATTATGTTTTATGATGTAGTCTATAGCATCATTACAGTAGTTATAATCTTCATCATATTTTATATTACAACCCCAGCTTACACGTATATGACAAGAAATATTTAAAATATCTTTCTTAAATAAATGTTCATATTTATTTTTTATATATAATAAACTTTCTTGGTCTGGAGATAATATTTCACAAATATCTTTATAATATTCATCAAAATATAAAAATGATTGTAAATATCCCCTTAAATAGCAATGGGTGTTATTTGGTATATTTGTAATAGTGTTTATTATTTTCTCATCATATAAACTGTAATAATTATTTCTTTCATTAACCTGTATTATATTATTATTGTTAGTATTAAGTGGATGAAAATATTTTAGTATGTTCCTATAAATAGTATTTTTATGGTTCAATCCCCATTTGGTCAATATAACTATCAATCGTAGTAACTCGCTCAAATTAAGCGTATGTTTATATTTATAAGATATACCATATGCCGTAAATAATTGAAATAATGCATTACCCAAACCAGTATTTGTAGTAGTTAAATGAGGTGAAGAGAATTGCGTGAAATAAGGAATAATCATTAATTATAATATAAATATATATTTATATTTATGTTATAAATATAAATAATGAATAATAACAATGACACTGACAATACATGTATTCATTATAAATGTATTATGAGTATTGGTATGAGATGTTTTACTGATATATTCTTAAAAGCTATGAATATGAAAAAATTCAGTGGAATATTTGATGGAATGTATAATACAGATGTGAATGATATAATTGATATAATGACATATGGAATATCAAATAATGAATTACTTAACACTGAGACTATGAATGATGTTATTATACAAGAACTTAATAAAAAACATGGATATAGGACTATTCATAAACGATATAATTATAAACCGAATGATTTATTCTATTCTTATCATAATGCCTTTTTACCACATCATAATTTAAATAATATAAATGATAGGTTACATTTTGACAAATGTATTACTAGGTTAAATACAATTAAGGATCAAAATATAAGGACATTATTTTGTTTGTTTATACATCCGGATTATTCAACTGACAGTGATGTATCGTATCATGATATAGAAAAATTAAAAGATTTTTTAATATCCAATTACAATTGTAAATTTTTAGTATGTAAGTTTCAAAAACAAGATAATAATTACAATTGGAAATGTTTATTTGAAGATGAGCATACGACATATATTCATATAAATAATAGTAGTAATAATTTTAGTGACAATGAAACAGAAATGAACCAAATAATGTCATATATGAACGTAGATATATCTAAATTATTGACATATGAAGATATGAATATTTCTATATGATATATAAATAAATTAATTAATTAATATATAAATATAAACCATTAGTTATTTTATAAATAATGTTTGAACTAGTTGATAGTTTTGGAGACCAACATAACATATATTCATACGATACAACTAAGTATAATTTTAGGTCATTTCTAGAAAAAACACTTGATGTATCTAGTTTAGACATTGTTGAACAAAGTTGTATAGAGTATAATGAAAATATTGACGAAATAAAAAACAAAACATATCAACTAAGTGACATAGAAACATCATTACATAAAAAATTTTATTCGGCCATCAAAAGTGATGATACATTTAAAAAAATGTATTGCGCTTTGATAAATGATATTTACAAGTTCTTTTTTCATGATGAAAAATTACTAATATATCAGTCGTATCCAAGTATTAGGTTTCAGTTTGAAAATAGTACAACTGTTCCTGAGCATTATGATGCTGATGAAAAAGCATCTCATCCTATAGGAGAACGAAATTTCTTACTTCCTGTTACTGAAATGAAAAATACCAACGCACTACATATAGAATCATTGCCTGGAAAAAGAGATTTTAAAGAAATGAATATGAAATTTGGTGAGTTATTATATTTCAATGGTAATCAATGTACGCATAAAAATGAATCAAATATAGAAGGGTGGGTAAGAATATCGTTTGATTTTAGAATTATATTATGCGATGATTATTATAAATACATCAATAAAAAAATTACATATACAAACCCTCTAGATGCTAATAGTGATAGAATTCCTATTTCTTTGACAATTGGTTCATATTATCAAGTGACATTTAAGAATGATAATATAAATAAAATGATGGAATGGTATTTGCCAAAATCTAGAGACGAAGATATGTTTATAATGCAACATCGTCCTACATTTGATAAAGCAGAGGCTGATGCTTGTTATAAGTATATGATGGAAGATAATTTTGTCACCGAACATAAAAAAACAAATGAATTGGAAAAAATGATTTCTAACTATTTAAATGTTAAACATACAATTATGACAACTAGTTGTACGGCAGCATTGATATTAGCATTCATGACACTGGAACTTAAACCAGGCGACGAAGTAATTGTTCCTAATTATACAATGATTGCTAGTATTAATTCTATTAAACATATTGGATTAACTCCGGTAATAATAGATGTTAATCCCAACACATTTTCTATGGATATAAATGATGTTAAGAAAAATGTTACTAATAAAACAAGGGCTATTTTACATGTATCTATTAATAATCGTTATACTAATTTGGAGGATTTAGCATTATATTGTAAAGAACAAGGGTTTTATCTAGTTGAAGATGCAGCCCAATCTATGGGATGTTCTCCTAATAATAAAGCCCTTGGAACATACGGTGATATAGGCTGTTTTTCATTAAGTACGCCAAAGATTATTAGTTCAGGTCAAGGTGGATATCTTGTTACAAATAATGACAAACTAGCAATGAAAATTAATCAAATTAAAAACTTTGGTCGCAAAGAAAGTGGCAAAGATGTTTTTGAAATATTTGGAATTAATTTGAAATATACAGATATTCAAGCAGTTATAACCATTGAACAAATGAAAAAATTAGATTATCGTGTTAAACGGATGAGTGAAATATATAATTTATATTATCAAGAATTAAAAGATCATATTAAAATGATACCTCCACTATTCGAAGAATGGCATCCATGGTTTATTGATATATATTGTCCCAGTAATAAGTTTAGAACAGATTTAATTTATTATTTAAAACAACATAAAATTCAAACGAGAGAAACATATGTAGAAATAAACAAAACGATGATGTATAATGATGATTCTATACTTCCAATCAGTAGTTATGTATCAAATAATGGATTATATTTACCATCTTATGTAACATTAACAAATGAACAAATCATACATATTTGTAATTTAATTAGAGTCTTTATAATCGCCAAACAAAATGTAGTTGAATATAGACAACTACAAATGACAGATAAAGATAAATATTTGCAATTAATGAATAATTTTAGAAATGTAAATATTGATATGGAATCGAGCGAATTTAATAAAATTTACAACAAAATAGTTAATAACGGTTGTGTAATTGTATGCGAACAAAATGGTGATCTAATTGGTAGTATAACAATTTTAACCGAGCAAAAATTTATTCATAATTCTGCCATATATGCTCATATAGAAGATGTATTTGTTGATGAATCACATAGACATAAAAAAATCGGCAAGGAATTGGTAAATAAAGCAATAGAATACTGTAAAGATAATAGCGTTTTTAAAATTTCATTAAATTGTGATGAAAAGTTAAAAGATTTTTATTCGTTAAATAATTTTGAACAGAGACAAATTAATATGTCTCAGTTGGCATAATTTTGTATAATATCGCCGAATTCATTTAATAATAATTCTCTAGTTTGAATTCCTAAATGTATTCCATCACAATATAGATCACGTTTTGTTTCCATTCTTTCATTGACCAAATATCTAAAAATATCTTTGTATATAATATTATTTTTTTCACACATTTCTTTCAAATAGTTATTAAATTTAAAAGTAATTTTATTTCGTTCTATACAATTGGAATAAGAAGGAATACCTGCGTTTCCATTCGGTCCATTATGAATACCAGATGCGATTAGTCCATAACATCCAACTTTAAACTTAAAATTTTCATTTATTTCAATAAGCAGGGTTATATAATTATTAACAATTGTTTTTATTAAATTATTTTCTTCTGTTTCATTATCTGATTTAAAACCTATATGGCATCGAATATCTGTTTCTCCATATGAAAAAAATACAATATCATTACTAGATATTTCCAAATCATCTAAAAATTTAAATATTATATCCTTTTTACTTTGTATATTATAGCATGTATATGGCCATGTTCTAAAAGAATTAAAATATTCGTTTGTTGTTAACTTTTCATCAGGTATCATATAATTTTTATTATCATTAATTACAAACGAAGCAGTATGACTATCTCCAAACAATACAATCATTATATAAATATAAATATAAATATAAATATAAATATAAATATATGTTTATATTTATTTATAAATGAATAAAACCCACACAATACTAATTCAAGGTGGATTGGGAAATCAGTTATTTCAAATTTTCGCATTAATGAGTTATTGTATAGAAAATAGTTGTAATATTGTCTTCCCATCACATATGCAACATTGGGATAAATATAGACATCCTTATTGGGATAGTATTTTCTATGGATTAAAAAATTATATACAGCCCAATAATTTTATAGCATCATTTAATGAATATAATGAACCTCATTTTCATTATAGTAAAATACCATTATTTACAACATCTACTAAAATGAATGGATATTTTCAATCCGAAATATATTTTAAGACCCATTTTGAAAAAATATGTAATATACTTAGTATTAGAGAAAAACAAAGTCATATTAAAGAAACATATATTCATTCTGAAAATTCAGTATCTCTACATTTTAGAATGGGTGATTTTGTAAATCCAGATCACCATCCTATTATGTCAGATTCATATTATGTTAATAGTCTAAAACATTTAATTGATAAAACAAAAAGAGAAGAATGGAATGTATATTACGCGTGTGAAAAAGAAGATGATAATTTAGTATTGACAAGAATTAACAATATAAAACAATATTTTAAACATGTAACATTTATAAAAATACCAAATGAAATAGATGATTGGGAACAAATGTTATTAATGAGCTGTTGTAGTCATAATATAATAGCGAATAGTTCTTTTAGCTGGTGGTCTGCTTATCTAAATAATAATAAAGAAAAAATTGTTTGTACTCCATCTGTTTGGTTTGGACCTGCAAAAAAAAGTTTAAATTTAAAAGATTTACATCCAGAAGAATGGATAAAAATACAAGTATAATTTTATTTATATATCTATTGTAAAATGTTATAACTAAATTCACTATAAATAGATTAAAATATTTAAAGAATTAAATGTGGTATTAGTATATGAACATTAGTATAGATGATTTGACCTTTGGTATACATCAAGATGTTAAAACACAAACATGTAATATACAAGATAGTTCACTTTTTTTTGATTATCATAATCAAACTTTAAAAAATGATAATACACACTATTTTTATTTATTTGAAACTTGTATGGATTCGGCGTTTTGTCACTTTATTTATGAGTCTGCTATTTATTTACCATATTTTGTTAAACTAAAATCTAAATATCCTATGTTAAAACTTTTGGTTAAAAAAACTCCATCAAGAAGTTATAAGAATTTATTTTTCAAAGCATTAAATATAGATGAAACTGATATATTTTGGCTAGATAATGTCGACGAAATACATGGGTTAAAAATAGTTTATAATAATATCCCTGAAAATAATATTTGTATTAATACAATGCCGCATTATCTCAATACAATTAAAGTTAAAAATGCAGTATTATTTAACAATTTAATACTAAATTTTAAAAATAAAATTATCAATAATTTGAATATTACTCTTTTACAAGAAAAAATGAACGAACATTTATTTTTTCCTAGATCTAAGTTAGAAAATCTAGTTGTTAATGATAGAACTAATGATTATAGTGAAATATATAAAATATTAAAAGGTAAAGAATATATTGAATATGATACAATTAATACAATATATTTAAAAGACCAAATAGAATTATTAAATTCATCTAAATGTATATATCTAGATTGGGGGTCATCTTTCTTTGTGAATGGTTTATTTTGTAATAATAGTAATATTTTTATCTCTGGTTCTAAAGGTCTAATTGGACAATTAAATTTTCAAGGAATGCGAATGATATATAACATTCATAAAGAAAGCAATAATATTCAAAATATTTCATAAATTTAATCTATAAAGGAATTGGTAAAGCTTCTGACCTGCTAATGGACAATATTCTGTCAGTATGATATATAATACATATATTGTCATTTATAACATCTTTACACCTTTAGACATTTAAAACGCCGATTTAGTAAAAAATTTATATTCTATCATTTGAGGCACTATTTCAAGCCAAGAATTACACTTATTTAATTTAATTAATGTTATATTTTCATCTAATAAAGATATTTGTTCTTCTTGTATTGTGTCAAATAATATTATTTTATAATTATTTCTAATTTTACTAATTAATTTGTATATCTTAGATAAATAAACATACACATCATTTATTACAATATTACCATCAATTGTAAAATTACCACTTTCTAATGAAGATTGAGATGTATATATGAAATATAAGCATTCTGTTGAATTTAATATTATATCTTTTAATCTTTCAAACCTTCTTATATATTTATTAATACTATCAATATTATTTTTATCGTGTGGAAATATAACATTATATTTAGTATTAAATAAAGCCCACCCATTATCACAAGTATAATAGTGTTCCCCACGATTTATATTTGCTCTTTTTTCACAATAGAAAAAATGATTTTTAACTAAATCTTCGATATTAATATTTTTTTCAAGCAATAATTCTAACATTTCAAAAACAAATGATGGAGTAGCAAACATCCAATCAAAAGGTAATGTATGTGTTTTTTCAAAGTTTTTTTTAAATGTGGCGTTTGTGCATTGAATTCCTATTGGTATAATCATATATAATATATATATTATTTACAAAATAATATATAGAATTATTATGAAACATAAGAGCGAAGATTATAAAATAAGTGCTGTTGAATATTATTTAGTAGAAGACAAATCACAAGAAGAAGTTTGTAAAATATTCAAATGTTCTTCAAGAAGTTTAATGAGATGGGTTGAAAAATATAACAATGATGGTGAAATTAAAAGATATAATAAGAAACCAGTAGCATATAAAATTACAAAAGAACAGGTAAAGTATGCATTAAAAGAAATAAATAAAAATAAAACTATTACTATGGACGATTTACTTTCAAAAATAAAAAGCAATTACCCTTCATTTGATTTATCATCACGACAATTAAGTAGAGTTGTAAAAGATAATAATATTACATTAAAAATTACAAGAATTAGACACGAACCAATTAAACGATTTGGAAAAGATATTGATATAAATTCAAAAATTAAAGACTTTATGATGAAGTAAATAAATACAAATTAGATGATATTATTTGTATTGATGAAACAAGCATAAAGTCGTTACAAAAACGAAATCATTGTTATAATGAAATTGGAAAGCGTTGTATAATAAAAACACAATCGCAAGAAGTATTCAAAAAATATACAGGAATATTTGCTATTTCAACAAAAGGAGTATTAGGTTGGGATTTGTATGAAAAAAGTGGAATAAATACAGATAGATTATATGATTTTTTAGAAACACATATAACAAGTAAATACAAGAATAAATTAATTATATTGGATAATGCGAGTAGTCATAGAAGCGATAAAATAAAAGAATTAGTAAATAAAAATAATAAAATATTGTATTCCGTTCCATATCAACATTTTACAAATAGTATTGAAAATTATTTTAGTATGTTAAAATCAAAATTACAAAAGTTAGATGGATTAACACACGAAAAACTAAAAGAAAATATAACATATGTTATAAGAGAAATACCAAAAGAAAAGTATGAAAATATATTTAAAGGGGCATATAATAGAGATGTTGTATATATAAAAAAATAAAACAAGAAAGCAAAAATTAAAAAATTATAAGGAGTAAAATAATCGGCGTTTTAAATGTCTAAAGGTGTAAAATTATAAGACTGCCAATTAATTTCAATATTATTGGATAATAATTGTTTCATTATTGTATTATCAATATATAAATTAACATAAATTAGCATTACGTTAATTTATGTTAATTTATATATTGAGTTATATTATATGAATATTATAATTCCTATAGGTGGTAAAGGAGAACGATTTAAAAATGAAGGTTATACTAGACAAAAACCATTAATTAATATTTTTGATAAACCAATGATATTTTATATATTGGATAATTTAAATATTAACAATGATGATCAAATTTATATAATCTACAATACATTATTAGAAAAAGATAATTTTACACAAATTGTTAAAAATAAATATCCATACATTAATTTTATTCCATTGTCTAAAGATACAAGTGGTGCTGCCGAAACTTTATATATAGGATTAACTAATGTAATTAATAGCATAAATAAATCAAATAAAAATATTGTATTAGATTGTGATACTTTTTACAAAGAAGATATAATAGACATTTACAGAAAATGTAAACATGACAATATCGTGTTTTATAGTTTAAAAGAAAATGAAAAACCTATATATTCTTATATCAAATTGGATGAAACTAATAAAATTATAGACATTAAAGAAAAAAATAAAATTTCTAATAACGCAAATACAGGTGCGTATTGTTTTGAAAATATTGAAATATTATGTAACTATTGTAAATATATTTTGGATAACAATATTGTATTTAATAAGGAACCATATACCTCATGTGTAATTAATGAAATGATTAATAAAAATATAAACTTTTACGGATTAGAGATAAATGATAATAATATTGTTTCATTGGGTACACCATATGATGTAAAACAATATATAAATACAACAAATGTATTATTGTTTGATTTAGATGGAACTTTGGTAGATACTGATTTTATTTATATTAAAGTTTGGAATATATTATTAAATAAATATAATATTAATTGTAATAAAACATTTTTTGATTACTTTATTAAAGGAAATAGTGATATTAATTTTATTAAATATATTGTTCCAATGCTATCAAACGATGAAATTATTGAAATATCGCAACAAAAGGATACACTATTTGTAGAATTTTTACAACAAGAAACCCAACAAATTTTATTTAATGGTGTTATCGATTTTTTTATAAAAAATAAAAATCACAAAATAGCTATAGTTACGAGTTGTAATAAAAAATCGGCTGAATATATTTTACAAGTTACAGAATTAAATAAATATGTAGATTTAATTATAGCTTCAGAAGACTGTATTAATCATAAACCAGCACCAGACCCGTATTTAAAGGCAATAGAATATTTTAATATTGATAATAAAGAAAACGTATTTATATTTGAGGATAGTTACTCTGGTTATTGTAGTGCAAAACGAACGAATGTCAAAAATATATGCCTAATTGAAAACATTAATTCTTGTAGTGAAATTACTAATATACACGAATTTAAATATAATGATTATAATAAGTTGAATTTAAATAATGTAATAGATTTTTATATGAATACTAATGATAATAGTGTTGTAGATTACACAACACAAATAAGAGAATGTATAAATACTATTCCAATTAAAAATATTACAAAACATAATAGCAATTTAAAAACCGGATATATTTGCGACATAAATAGTTATCACATTGAATATGTTAACAATACATGTGAAAATATCATTCTCAAAATAAGTAACTTCGATAATGAGTTGTCGTCCACTGCTATAAAATTAAATATGTATGAAAATGAAACCTATTTTTACAACAAAATATCACATTTAATTATTAATACTCCAAAATATTTTGGTTCATTTAAATCATCTAGTAAAAAGGATGCTATTTTATTAGAGGATTTAAATAAATACTCTGGTTCGTTTAACATAAATTTAAATACAAATATATATATATTATTGAATGTGGTAAAACATATACACGATATTCACAAGACATTTCGTTTTGAAACCAATGATGATATAATGCAAAATATGAAGGATTTGAAAAAAATTAATGAAATATCTTATTTTAAAGAGTTGATTAATACACGATATCAAATATTTGAAAATAATGTAAAGTATATTTTAAACAATAATGAAAAAAATATAATTAATAAAATATATAATAATATTGATAAAATATACGATGAAGCGTCGTGTTTCCCATTAAGTTTTTGTCACGGAGACTTAAAAAGTCCTAATATATTTTATAAAAATAATATAGAACCAATATTTTTAGATTGGCAATACATACATTTAAATAAAGGAGTAAGCGATATTGTATTTATGTTAGTTGAAAGTATAGAATTTGATATAACGACTATTGAATTGGTTGTAAATTTTTACTATAAATTACAAAATGAATCACATTCTATATCATATGATACATATATGAATGATTTTAAGAATGCGTTATGTATTTTTCCATTTTTCGTATGCGTGTGGTTTAATAGTGAGTCTGGTGATAAACTATTGGACCCAATATTTCCTATTAAATTTATGAAAAATTTAATGAAATATTATAACCATTATTTGAGTTAACATTTCAGTATGATTGTTACTCTAAAATATAGTATTGGCATTTAAGTCTAAAATTTGTTTTTTTATTTCTTCAATGTAAACTCCATTCTTTAATATAACAATTGCGTCTTCGGTTTTTAATATTGTGGGTGATAAAATAAGAAGATTATAGCCATAAAAATATCTACATTGTTTTTCAATACAATTATCTACTAGACCTTTTATATTTATTTTATTAGAAATTTTATGCAATAATAAACTGGTATTGTAAGACGTATCAAATATATAAATAGATTTCTTATTATTATATCTTATTTTTTATTACAAACCAATATTGGTTGATAAGCATATTTACCACCATACATAGGAAGTATATCTAAACATGTTTCATTACCACCATACCATTCAATAATATTGAATTTTTCTAATAATAAAGGTAATCTATATCTACCATATATTCTATTAGCATTCCATACTAATGTATCTTTACCTATAGGAATACCTAAGCCAATTAATCCATCACTATGTAAATGTTCATACATAGTATTCAATGTATCTATATCTGCACGAGGATTTATATCATCGCCATATCTACCTAATCCAGAATGTTCGATAGAAGAATAAGATAAAATCATATCAAATTTATCACTTGAATTTACGAAATCGTCATATGTTATTACTTTAAAATTTTCATGTTCTATTTGTGGTTTATTATATTCAACTGTTGTAATATCTCTACACCCGTAGTTATATACAATTGCTTCAATCCAAGGATTCTCAGACCCAACAATAGCAACCCTTTTATTTTTAACTTCGTATTTATCTAATAATTTACAATAATAATACGATGAACCACCTTCTTTATATTGTAAATCACCAAGTGGATAATTTTCTTTACCTTGTAAATTATTTAATATTTTTTCTCTTGTAAAATTACATATATAATCATTTATAATATTATTCCAGTTTGGTATAACTAATGTTTTATATTGTTCAGGATTAAAATAACTATCAACAACTGGTATTAATTTATTATTTGTAAACTCGTTTTGTAATTTCATATCTAAACCTTCGAACTTAGTCATTATAGTTATATAAAATATTAATATTTATATTGGTTTAATTATATTAGTTTAATTATATTATATTAATTATATTGTATTAATATAATTATAATGATACATACATTTGGTGATAGTCATGCTGATGCAGGACATTCGCATTGGGGATATATATCGCTTCCAAATATCAATATTAAAACACATCATTTAGGAGGAAAATTAATGTATTCATTTGGTAAATTTGGATATGATGTGTTAAATATTAAAAAATATGGTGTAAATGAAGGTGATATTGTAATATTTTGTTTTGGTGAGATCGATTGCAGAAATCATGTTCATAAACACATAACAAGCGAATTATCATATAAAGATGTAATAGATGATTTAGTTGATAATTATTTTAAGGCAATTAAAGAAAATGTCGAACAATACAAAAACTTAAAAACAAGTGTTTATAATGTAGTTCCTCCAACTAAAGCATTTTATTGCGCGCCAGACCACCCATATCCATTTTTAGGTTCAGATAAAGAGAGGAAAATTTATTATAAATATATGAATGAAAAATTAAAAGAATTGTGTAAAGCATATGATTATTATTATTTTGATATATATGATGAATGTTGCGACGATGAAGGATTTTTAAGGAAAGATTATTCTGACGGGAATGTTCACCTTAGAAATACAGAACATTCAACAAAAATTTTAAAAGAATACATTTAACTATACATAAAAATTAAATATAAATACAAAATTGTAATTATATTTATAATGTCAGATAAAGTAATTATTAAAATGAAGGATGGTAATACTAATCATGAGCCACCTTTTTTTCAAGATACTGATAAAATACATTTTGTTAGAAACTTAGATCCTAATTCAGATGGTGATCTATCAATTGAAGAAGGAGATATAGTTATTTATACAAATCTTTTTCAAAAACAGATTGACACAAAAGCAAAAACCAATATTGCACTTATGATGGAAGGACAAGAGTATCATAGAAGTTATTATGATTATATATCAAAAAATAATAACAAATTTGATTTAGTTTTAACATTCGATAAGACATTATTAGAAAGAGGAGAAAATTTTAAATTAAATTTATATGGAACGTGCTGGTTACACGATTCATATATTAATTTATGGAACAAAACTAAAATCTGCTCTATGGTAACTTCAAACAAAACGGTCACTTCCGGACATCGATTTAGACGTACAATAACAGATTATATTAGTAAAAATAATATGAATATTCCTATTGATATTTACGGTGGCAATTATAAAAGCTTACCGTATATGACATCTAAAGCATTTGCTCTAGACCATAGTGGTCGTCATATTACTAATGGTAAAATAAATGCTTTAAAAGATTATATGTTTTCATTTACTATTGAAAATAGCAAGGAAGATTATATGTTTACAGAAAAATTAATAGACTGTTTTTTAACAGGAACGGTTCCTATATATTATGGTTGTCCTAGTATCGGTAAATTTTTCAATATAAATGGTATCATTGTTATTGATTCATTGACCGATTTAATGAATGTTTTACCAACTATTACGGTTGATTTATACAATAAAATGAAACCATATGTTGAAGAAAATTATAAAACAGCGCAACAATATAAGGCTTTTGTAATTAATGAACAAGCTATTCTAGATGTAATAAATAAATAAAAATCAATGAATATTTTGCCACATCGACAAATATTTATTTTTAGCAGTTTGAAAAAAATTATTCCAATACTCATTCATATTACTATTTGATTCACTAGTATCTGAATCTGTAACATTCAAATATGTGAACATTGGTAATAAATATGTATCTCCATAATTCCATATAAAATTGTCTGTTACTGGATGACGATGATTTGACAAATCAATGGTTAGTTGTTCTTTATTAAAATGATTTGTAATTATTTTATCTGCCACATTTCTAGATATTCTATAAAACGTTGCTCCAGAATTTGATTTTTTTTCGGGTATTAATTTATTATTATTAAATGTATCAGACGTGGTTTGTAGTTGTAATATTTCATAATCATTTGATGTTAAATAATCAAAATGTCTTTGTTGCCAATATTGAGAATATTCATTTGATAAATCATCTTCTGCTATAAAACAAAACTCGTCATTTGAAGTTTCTAAAAAATACACTAATGCTTTAATATGTGAACATGTACACCCATGTTCACCCCCATTTAACCTGTTATGTTGTATAACCGTATACGGATAAAGGTTATTTTTATAATCTATTGCCTGTATGCGAAAATTATTTTCTTTATTATTTACCAATAATTTTTCCATATGTTCCTTTCTGTCAGGGCGCCTATCCAAATTAATCCAATATATGTTCCACGGTAATTTTGGAATTGGAATTTGTGACATTATAATTAATTAATAGTATTTTCATTTAAATACTATTAATTATAAAAATTATAACAATTATAATGTATTATTTTACGATTGGTGCTATATTTAAAAATGAAGCACATATTTTAAAAGAATGGGTCGATCATTACTTGCATCACGGAGTAGACCATATATATATGATAAATGATTTTAGTACAGATAATTTCTTAGAAATATTACAACCATATATTGATAAAAACAGAGTAACATTATATAATTGTGATATAAGTAATAAATTTCAAAATAGACAAGGATATTTATATAATTTATATTTTAATAAAATATTAACCACTAGTACGTGGTTTGGTATATTAGATTTAGATGAATTTTTATATTCTCCTGGAAGTATTGATTTAAAAAATATTTTAAAATTATATGAACATGAAAACTTGCTACATATTAATTGGGTACATTTTGGGTCAAGTAATTTTGATAAACAACCTAATTCAGTTGTTAATAATTTTGTTTATAGAGGTGAATATAATAGTATAAAAAATGGACCAAATGGAAGATATAATTCGTATAAATCTATTGTTAAAACGAACGGAAACGTTAAATTAGGTATTCATACTCATACTTATAATAATATAAATGTTGGTAAAAATGTATCGTTTGATGAAGAAAATACACCTCTATTAATTAATCATTATGCTATTCAATCGAAAGACTATTGGCAAAAAATTAAAATGGTGAGAGGTGACTGTGACTATTATTATGATATTCAAGGTTGGGAGCGAAATATGCAATTATTTAAAGATATGGATGTTAATGAAATATTAGATGAAAGATTAAAGGAGCAAAATAGTAAAAATGAAATAGTTTAATATTCCCTATTTGTCGGATTATCCCACCCAATGTGTTTTATGAAACCAGACTCATTTAATGTTATGGCCGATACAAACCCATTTTTATAATATAAACTTGAAAGCGCCTGTTCTACACCACCACAGTTACATTCTTTTGAATTTTTATAACTACTATAAGGCATCAATAATTTACAATCTTTTAATCTTCGTAATCCTGGATTAAAAGTGAATCCACTCCATATATTGGTTCTTTCTTGAAATACACCCATTAATCTATATTTGTTATTATGTATTTCGTCAATAACTGGATGTCCGTTTCGAGTAATTCTAAAATTGACGTATTCTCTTAACCAAACTGTGTATATTTTTTCATTTGTTAATAAAATTTCCATAGATTTTTCAATAAATCCATAATCATAAAATTCCCAATCGTCTTCACAGTGAAATATATATTCTGTATCTACTAAAGAATATGCTTTGTCTATTGAATCTATTTGACCCAAATTTGTCTCGTTATATATGACATGAGTCTCTATATTTTCTGGAATTACCGATAAACAATTATCAATACAATTATTTATACCTGAATCATCAATTATAATGATTTTTTTAATTGGGTAGGTATTAAACTTAAAAAATGATGTCAGTGTGGGTAATAATTCATCGGGACGATTACACGATGTTAATACCATAGTAACCTGTCCTTTGGATATACCAATATCATATGTTTGTTGAATATTTGAAATATTCATTATAGTAATATGACATTATTTATGTTTAAATTATTATAATAAAAGTATATCGTTTATTAAATTATTTCTTTTTTCGGTCCAATAATCAGATCCTTCTTTCCCACCACCATAGGTTACTTGACCATCATGTAATCTATAATATAACAATGGCTCCTGTATATTGTGTATTTTACCATATTTTTTCAAAACGCGCAAAATTAATTCAAAATCTTCGCACATTGAACGTATGCCAGCATTATAATTACCTGCCTCTAGTAT
>Ga0233414_10000325_pt1 | contig 20263 bp, 26 predicted proteins | sample Na_anoxic_10_MG_FD_189020 | JGI IMG/M metagenome (GOLD analysis project Ga0233414, IMG submission 189020) | Seawater microbial communities from Saanich Inlet, British Columbia, Canada - Na_anoxic_10_MG | ecosystem: Environmental > Aquatic > Marine > Inlet | place: Canada: British Columbia... | reverse complement strand
TTTTGTAAGTTTATTTATATTGTTGTATCAATTTGTTAATTTCATTTAGATTTGTAAAATGGTAGTGATAGATAACTTCTTTTGTATTAGAATTGAAGATTGTAAAGTCATACATTTTATTGTTTGAGCAATAATAGATTTGAAAGAAAGTTTGATTTTTAAAGTTTTGATTTGACATTTGTATATTTATTTAAGATTCATATATATTATCGAATACCTATCGTATTAGGTTTGTAGATATGATCTTTACTCAGTCGTGTTCCAGTCCTTGAGCTGATCAGCTGTAAGCTTCTGCTCCCTGGTAAGATCCTGGTCCTGGTCATCTGATCCAGTCCAGCTCTTGAAGCAATGAACGTACGTGGATCCATCTGGTCGGGTTATGATCTTTGACGTATACATAAGCTTAGTGTCTGATTGCATGTGCCGCAGCAGTTCCTAATTCAGCCATGATGCTGTTGATCTTCGTGATAATGTTTGTTAATCGTTTCATTCGGTATAAGTATTAAAGTGTTATTGTTAAATTCATATGTATTATCGTATGGTTGTCGTGTTAGTGCTGTGAGTAGACGAGGTCAAACGCACGGGACGAGATCCTGAGCTCTGATCCAGACAGCTGTGGCCCGGACAGTAAGCCAGAACCTGTGCTGTAAAACGTATGGAAAAGCTGAAACCGTGCACAAAAGCTCAAAAAAAGGCTAGGGGGGTGCGTTTTTGAGAATTGAAAAGGCGTACGGCTTGTTGAGGTGAAATGAGTATGCAACAACATCACTCTATATTTGCAATGCTTTTAAAAACAGTGACGTTAGCCTAGTATAATATAATAATAACAGGCTATTGTCACACTATATAATTGTAAAAACTACAATATATACGTAAGTATATAGGTATACAAAAAATTATGGCAAAACCAAAGAAAAAAGGAGGGCCAATACAAAAATTAAGTCCCCTGGCGGCTAGAAGAAAAGCTAGAAGAGACGTTTTATTTGCTAAAACTGCAGACAGGAAGGCTAAGAAGGCGGAGAACCAAAGAATAGGGCAACGATCTAACAGTGATTTACACCATGTGGATGGTAAGGTTGGAGAAACTAAAAGAATGTCCATAAAAAACAACAGAGGAGACTCTGGAGATGGTACAAAAAACGATAAACAATAAATAAATAACAAAACATGGCAGATATATCAAGTTATCCTAACATACTACCAAAAGTACAGGATTTAATAATAGGATCAGAAACATACGTGGCTGGAGTAGCTGAGGTAACTGGTAATCCAACTAGAAATTTTACAGTAGGTTCAATAGTTAATCTAGCAAGTAGTACAAGTTTAGGTTACACATCATACGTAGCTTTAATAAGTCAAACAGGAACAAACGATCCTATAGTTACGGAGCTAGCCAACACAACTAATAAAACATTTGCATTCACTAGAGTATCAGGTGGAAGCTATAGAATAACTGCATCGGAAAGTTTGTTTACTTCAGGTAAAACTATAGTGTTTTTAAACGGGGGTGCCGCAGAAAATAATCATGATGTAGCATGGTTAAGAGTAAGTAACACTATTATAAACTTAGAAACACATAACAGCGACGATAAATTTACAAACGGTTCTTTAGAAATAAGAATATATAATTAAGCTTAGGATATGGCAAGAATTAACGCATATCCATTTGATACCAATATAACCGACAAGGATGCTTGGATCGGCACAGATTCTGTAAATAGGCAAACAAAACAGTTTACTGCAGAAGCTGTAGCTAAGTATTTAAACATCAAAGGAAAGATTTCTATATCTGGTCAAATGGTATTTAAATTTTCTGTAACTCCTTTAGGTAATGGTGAGTTTATAGGCCCAGCAGGCGGTAGCCCTATAGATAGTATTACGACTATGCAATTATCACCCATAGATGCATCGGGACAAAGTTACGTTTCGTTTATGGAATACATAGTTGGTAACAATATACTAATAAGTGAACAAAACGATATAGATAATTTTGGGCACTTTAAAATTGTTTCATTTGGACTAGTAGGCGGTGTATATACACTTAATCTACTTAATATAGGCGGTAATGGTAATCTTGTTTTAGACAAACACTATGACTTTGCAGCATTTACGTTATCAGAAGATACTGATAAAACATTTACATTTACACAAACTGTTCCTTCATTAGTATGGAACGTACAACACAATTTAGGAAAATTTCCATCGGTTACCGTAGTTGACACAGGTAACACTACAGTAATAAGTCAGATAGACTATATAGACAACAATAACTTAACAATAACAAATTCAGCACAGTTCGCGGGAAAAGCGTACTTAAACTAAAACAATTATGGCAATAAATTTTTTAAACACGGTTGATCTTAATAAGAATCAATTAAACAATGCAGCAATACAAAACCTAGCTGTTGATCCAGGAACCGGAGTAGAAGGACAAATATACTTTAACACTGCAGATGACGCTTTAAAAATATACGCAGGTGGCGCTTGGATAGAAGTTGGTGCAACTAGTGGAGTTGAAACTCTATCGTCAAATGATGGAACTGCTTCTACAGGTGAAGCCATAACGCTAAACACCCTAGCAACTGGAAATGTAACTGTGAATGTTTTTGAATATGATGGTGGCAGTAACGTAGGTTATGTACCTGCAGGTGGTTCAGTCGGTAAGTATTTAGATGGCGCCGGTAATTGGTTAGATGTAACTACAGGTGATATAACTGAAGTACAACCCGGTACTTATATAAATGTAACAAATCAAACCGGTCCAATACCAATTGTTAATCACGATTTAACATCTAGAACAGATACAACATCATCTGGCTCTCCCGGTTATGCAGGTACGTTTACAGCCGTAGATTCTGTAACAACTAATACAACAGGTCACGTAACTGCTTTAAATCTTAAAACAGTTACAATGCCTTCTGCTGAATCTTATACATTTACTTTAACAGGTGACTCAGGAGCTAATCAAACTATAAATAGTGGCGATGTCTTAGATGTAGCGGGTGGTACTAATATAACTACAGTGGTAGGAGCAACTGACACGGTAACTGTAAACTTAGATGATACTATAACGCTTCAAGGTGATTTAACCGTAGAAGGTATGAGTACCTTTAATGACGAAGTTTCTATTGATGCTGACGTAAGTATCACAGGGGATCTTGACATGAACACCGCTAAGATAGTAAATCTAGCAGATCCAACTGCTAATCAAGATGCAGCAACTAAAAACTACGTTGATTCAAATATAGTTGGTAACTTAGTTTTTCAAGGAGGATATAACGCAGCTACCAACACACCTGACCTTGATGTTAGTCCTAGCGCAAGTATTAAACAAGGTTGGGCGTATGTTGTAACAGTAGCTGGTAATTTCTTTACAGAGGCTGTTGAAGTAGGTGATTTCTTAATAGCGCAACAAGACGCTCCAACTACATTAGCAAACTGGGTAACTGTACAAAATAACGTCGATCTTGCAACCGCTTCAACGGTCGGAATAGGTAATGTGGTTCCTGGTTCAAGTAACACAGTAACTGCGCCGTACACAAGTGGTACAGCTACATTAGATGTTGTTGATTCATCGGCTACTCAAAAAGGTGCTGTTATCGTAGAGGAGTCTCCTTTTGGAGATAAACTTGGTATTGATGTTAGTTATTCCTCTGGTACAGCACAAGTGGGTCTTAACATTGCTGGCTTGACTGGAAACCCTGCTACTGATGATGAACCTTTTAACTATACAATACCTTTTTACAGCGATCCAGACGGTGAGAACTACAAAATAACTATGGCTCAATTAGCCCCTGTTGTTAACACAATAACTTCTAAAGTAGGTGTTATTACAGCGGGTAACTTGTCCGGAACAGTAACACATAATTTTGGAACTTTAAATACTATAGTACAAACTATAGACTCTTCTGGAGACACAGTATTCTGTGACATTACCAGAACAACTAACACTTGTGTAGCTACAATATCAGCAGTTGAAGCATCAAACATTACGATTTTAGTGCAAAAAATAGGTTAATAATAATTAAATTCAATTAAATGGCAAATATACAATTTTTAAATAACGCATATTTCGCCGATAAGGTGGGAATCGGTCCAAACAGAACAAGCCCTGCGGTTCCATTAGATGTTGAGGGTAAAATAAGAAGCAATGATGACACTAGCGGTGATTATCTTGAAATGTTCAATGACGGAAGTGTTTCTGGACAATCCTTTATTACAACAACTAATAACGAATTAGTACTTGCACCGCAGAATGGTGTATTACGTGTTCAAGGAATAAATTCTGGTTCAGGTAATAATGCTTCAATGGAGATTTATGACGCTCTTAATGCTGCTGTTAAGGTTAAATTAAATTCTTCTGGTGCTTCATATTTAAACGGCGGTAACGTAGGTATCAATAAGACTAGCCCTGGAGTTAAATTAGATGTTAACGGCCAAATTAGAAGTAATAATGAGTTTTTATTGCGAAGCGGTACAACGGATATTGGTTCAATAAGAAACCAAGGAGGCGCTCTAGATATAAGAGGAGCTTCTACAAGAGATGTAAGTTTAGGCTCAGTAACAAACCCACAAGCATTAATTGTTGAAGGCACAACCGGCAGTGTAGGGATTGGGATCAATGGTACCTATACCACTCCACCGCAGAAATTAACAGTGGTATCAGATGATAATATACAAGCAGTCGCGCAATTCTACAATGTAGGAAATGGTGGTGGATTGTTTGTGAGAACAGACAGTACTACTCGTCCCCTTTTCGAACTTTTTAGCGCTAGTTCTTATAAATTTGCGGTTACAGGAGCAGGTAACGTCGGGATAGGGGAAAGGAATCCTGTTTATAAACTAGATGTAATAAGCGATGGAAAGATATTTTTTGGACAATCCCTCTTAAATAATAATTCATCTGTATTTAGACTAAGAAGTAATGGAGGAGCATGGACTTTATTCGAAGTAAAAGCAGACGGCAACGTTGGGATTGGGACGGTTAATCCGCAGCAAAAACTGGATGTGCGAGGTAATATTAAAGTTAGTGACGGTACAGACACTTATCTTGGAAGTGATAGCACAGGGGGATTCCTACAAGCATTTGATAATCAAACTTTTAGGTTTTTAGGAACAACCGGTAATGAAACCATGAGGGTCAACAATGCAACCGGTAAGGTGGGAATCGGAACTACTAACCCTGAAGGTAAATTACACATAGCAGATTCTGTTGACAATACTACTGGTTTGAAATTTACAACAACATCCGGAGGTAACAACGATGAGGTGAATATGCACTTTCAAGGAAGCAATCCGTTTTCGCCTTTTTACATATCTAGAAAACAAACTGGAGGTGCGGAAATACAGCTACAGCAAGACGGGGATATAATATTAAATGGAAGTAACGGGGATAACGTAGGTATTGGGACTACAAATCCAGTTTTTAATAGCATATTAGAAATATCTAGTACTACTAAAGGGGTTTTACTACCTAGACTGACTACGACTCAGGTAAATGCTATAGCTTCACCGGGTAATGGTCTTACAGTATATAATACAACTTTAAATACTTTATGCTTCTACAATGGAAGTAGCTGGCAGAAAGTTAGTCACACAAATATGTAATAAACAAATAAATAAATTATGATAACTTATAATTGGAATTGCAGAACAGTGGATTGCTATCCAGAACAAGATAGTGAAACAGATGTAGTGTATAACGTGCACTGGATTGCAACAGGTACTTCAGATCAAGTAGATTCAGAGGGAAATGCTTATTCTGTGACTAACATTGGAACACAAACTTTAGACACAAGCGAAATAACAAACTTTATACCTTTTGAAAATCTAACTAACGACGAAGTAGTTGCTTGGACAAAAAGCGCTATGGGTGTGGATAAAGTTAACAACATTGAAGCAAGCATAAAAATTCAGATAGATAGTTTGATTACACCTATAAGTATTACGTTAACTATTGGAGAGCCTGTACCACCTGTTGAGTAATTAATAGGTAAAAATTACTAAAAACAAGTAATAATACTTATGTAAATTAAATTAAATAAAATTATATAAGTATGGAGGCAATCGTTAAGAACCTTAACTTTGGAGAAGAAGCCAGGGTTAATGTGTTCAAAGGTATAGAAAAACTAACAAACGCAGTTAGTTCAACATTAGGAGCTAGCGGTAAATGTGTAATGCTAGAGGATCATACTGGAAACCCTATTATAACAAAAGACGGTGTTACAGTAGCAGATTCAATAATCTTGCGGGACCCGGTAGAAAACATGGGTGCTACGCTTTTAAAAGAAGCAGCTAGAAAAACAGTTCGAGAAGCAGGTGATGGTACCACTACAGCTACAGTTCTTGCCCATGCTATTTTACAGGAGGCATATAAAGTTTCGGATAAAAAAAATTCAAGAGAATTAAAAGATGGTATTAATAGTGCCACTGAAAAAGTAATTGATTACTTGGAGGCTATATCGGTCAAAGTTAAAAATACTATGATAGATCAAATAGCAACTATATCAACAAACAATGATCCTGAACTTGGCAAGATAATAGCAGACGCTTTTAGAGCTGTTGATAATACAGGTGTTGTAATGATGGAAACATCTGCCAATGGAGAGACTGTTGTTGAAATTGTAGATGGAGTTCAATATGAAAAAGGATTAACAAATTCTCATTTTATAACAAACAAACAAACAAAGTCAGCCGAGTTAGATAATCCATTGGTTCTACTTATAGAGTCACCAGTAGATACAATAAGACAAATACAATCTATACTAGAGTACGTAATAAAAAACAATAAACCTTTGCTTATTATAGGCGATTTAGAACAAGGTGTTTTATCTGCTCTAGCTATGAATAAAAATAAAGGTAATATAAAAGTTAATGTGATTAATGCTCCAACTTACGGAGTAAGTAAGCAAGAAGTTCTGCAAGATTTATCTTTATTAACAGGTGCTACAATAATCAACGAGGATTTAGGTGATGATATGGATATGATCCAAGTAGAGCATCTGGGTAGTTGTTTAAAAAGTGTAACATCTCAAACAGAAACAGTACTTCAAGTCGAAGAATCTAATGAGGAAATTTTAAATATCATAGATGATATTAAAAAGCAAATAACAAAAACAAAGCGCCCTCATGAAGTAATCAAGCTTGAAAAAAGATTAGCTAGGCTTTCTGCTAAAATAGCTATAGTAAAAGTTGGTGCAAATTCTGAGATTGAATTAAAAGAAAAAACAGATAGAGTTGAGGATGCTATTTGTGCAACAAAAGCTGCTATAAAAGAAGGTATAGTTCCAGGCGGTGGTATTGCACTGTTAAATGCAGCATCAAATACAAAGACTAAGTCTATAGGCGAAACAGTACTCTTAGAGGCAATTAAAGCTCCTTACAAGACAATACTAGAAAATGCCGGTATAATAGATGTTGAAGATCCTAAATCTAAAGGAATAGGCCTTAATGTAGTTACTGGTAAATCAGTAAATATGATTAAGTCTGGGATCATTGATCCATTACTAGTTACTAAAAGCGCGCTTAGAAATGCGGTATCAGTAGCTACTACTATTTTATCAACCGATTGTGTAATTAATAATTTAAGAATCGATGAGAGCAGTAGGTAATAACATAATTATAAAAAAGCTCAAAGAAGGAACCGCTGAAACAAAAGGCGGTTTACTTCTTGCTGAAAACCACAGAGAAGATATAAGATATACTGAAGCAACTGTTATAAGTGTAGGAGAACTCGTTGAAGGAATAAATGAAACAGATAGTATATTTTTTGATCGACATGCTGGTCATAAGATAGAATACAGTAAAGAAACTTATCATATAATAAAAAACAAAGATGTAGTTGTTGTTTTATGAGAAGGCTAGAAGCAAGAGATATCAAAGATATGAACTTGTTAAAACATTATCGCATAATACGTAAGTGGGCTTGTAAGAACAACAACCTTAATGACGCTGATTTAGAGTTATTAATCTATTTTGATTGTATGGAGTTCTTTACTAAAAATGATTTTATGGAGGGTACCTACTCTTATAGTTGGGATAACCGTAGGTGGAATAGATTACTTAAAGAAGGCTGGATAACTGTATGGAGAAAAAGAAATCGAACAACACAAAAATACCATATATATAAAGTTTCTTTTAAATGCAAGCAACTAATAAGTAGGATGTACAGAATGATGTTAGGTGAAGAAGATGTTCCTACAAGTAGAAGAAACAGTATAATGGCAGGAAAGTCTTATACGGATAAGGTTTTAAAGAAAGCAATAGAAATAGTTAATAAAGACAAAAATAGATAGTATGGACACACCATTGGATAAAAAACTTATCGGAAATCAAGATAAGCTTCCTGAAAATTTGAAGGCTAAAATTGAAGCCGCCCCGGAGAGCCCAGTTAAATTTATGGGCGGAATAGCAGCATCAGTTGCTAGATCAGGTTCCAGCGGGGGATCTGGCTCATTTGGTGATATAAGTACAGGTATATTTGGTCAGGTTAATAGAGCGATAGCAGAAAAAAAGCAATCAGACTACAGAGCTAACGCTAATGCTGGTGATCCATTTTTTAAACCAGGCGTGGAAAGAATTAGGCCGGAACAAAGAACTGATTCGGCTGCTTATAAAAACAAATCTGTTTTTTCTCCTTCACAGAATTCAAACGGAGAAAAATGTTTCGGAACTCAAGATCAGAGACAAAGAAGTATGCCTAATAGAGGAAATGTTGAAGGACCTTTATTTATGGAAGATCTATCTGGAGATGGCAAAATTACGCAAAAAGATATAGGAATTGGACAAGGCTGGATTAAGCCTAATAAAAAATAAGTATAACATGAAAGAAAAAGATAAATTTAGTATGGGAAAAGCACAGTTAAAAGGACAAGTAGGTGAAAACGCTGTATGGGACGGACCATTAGACACATCAGGTTTTCCAATGGGTAAGGGTTCAAGCTCTGGAGCCAAAGGCATGCAAGTATCTAAATACCCAACACCTTACAACGCAATGCCAATTACACAAATTGCTAAAGGATAATAATATGACACTTGGGGATTTTAAATTGTATTCAATAAACACGTTTGCATTAGGGGTTACAACGTTTACTAAAATAGAAATGGGTTTAAAAATATTTTTATTACTAGTGACTATAGGTTACACTGTATCCAAATGGTTTAAGCTTAGAAAAAAATAAATAATTATGGCTTATATTCAACACGATTCACCATTTGCCAAAAAGAAAAAAAGCGCAGCTAGAACTGAAAGAAAAGAATTTCGTCAGGAAAGAAGAGCTAATAGAAAAGCAGAAAAAGGAAATGCTCCATCTAGAAAAAAATCGGAAGGTAATTATGCTGAAGTAAAAAAAGGTGGAGGTACAGGTGCTGCAGCAGGTGGAGGTATGACTAGCAGGGGGGTTAAAAAATACAGAAAAGACAATCCTGGTAGCAAGTTGAGTACGGCAGTAACGACGCCTCCGTCCGAGTTAAAACCCGGAAGTAAAGCCGCTAAGCGTAGAAAATCATTTTGTGCTAGATCTAGAAGCTGGAAATCAGAAAGAGGCAAGGCTGCTAGAAGAAAATGGAACTGTTAATAAATAAATGAATATATAAATAAATAATTATGAATTACAAATCACCAATGAAAAACCAGAATAAAGGTTACGCAAAAGAATCCGCTTCTCAAGAGAGATCGAATCTACTTAGCGTAAACCCATTATCAAAACACATGTCAACACCTATGCAAATGGGAGGATCTAAATCATACGGATCAGCGATGATGATGAAAGGAGCAATGAAAGGAGATCAATCTAAAACAAGATCTGACTATGCTATGGATTCAGGAAAAACTGACAAAGGCTACCAAGGTAAAACAGGATCTTCTAAAGGAGATCAATCAGCTAGCAAAGCGGATTACGGATCACCGGCTAAAAAAACAGGACCAGGCGATGGCGCAATGAAAAAAGGAGGAACGAAAAAAAGCGGTAAATTGAAAAAAGCAAATCCTAAAGATTATGATACTCTTAAACAATTAAAAAAGTCCGGCGCAATCAGAAAAGGTAAGAAAAAAGATGCAGGAAAAATGGAGTATAAAGGCTCACCGGCTAAAAATTTAGGTATGAAGTACGATATTAAAGAAGCTTCAAATCAAAGCTTAAGTAAATCTGCTAGAAAACACTACGCTGAAAATGCACAAGCTGCATCAAAGTCTGGATATAAAGGATAACAGTAGAGGTCTGTAATAAAACTCAAAACGCCACACACTAACACTAACACTAACTTAAACACTAACAAAAATGGCAAAGTACATTAAATTTAACCTAACTGCTCCAGGAGGAACAACAGGTTCAGAATTGTTGATTAACATCGACCAAATTACAAGCATTGCAACAGCTAGCACAACTACAACTGATATCTTTTTTGATAACAATGTAACAGCTACAAAAAAATGGACAGTAACACACTTAGTACCTTTAGTTGCTAATGATGTATTAAATGCTATCCAGGCTGCAATGACTGCTAATCCAGGTGGAGTAGTATCAACAGTAGGGTCACCTGTAAGCGTTGCTCAAATTCCTTTAGCTCAAGGCGGAGGACAAGGACGTCAACCGATTACTACTGCTCAAGTAAATGTAACTTACACGAGCGCTGCTTTTACAGCTTAATTAAACTAATTAATCTTGCGGGTGTATTATCCCGCAGGATTTTTTTTAAAACAATTTATGGCATTCAAACTAAATAACCCGCCTTATAATTTTGACAATACTCCAATATATCATGTGGATATGGAAGATGGCGTTTTAGGTAAAGCCAACAATAATGGTTCTATAATAATAAATAAAGACGTAGATCCAGAAAAAAAAGAAAGTGTAATAGCGCACGAAAAAGTACACATTGACCAGATGAAGCGTGGTGATTTAGACTACGACAATCAAAACGTATACTGGAAAGGTAAAAAATATTCAAGAAAACAAATGCAAGAAGGGGCTAAAAATTTACCCTGGGAAGCTGAAGCATATAAAAAAGCGAAATAATTATGGCATTTAAAATGAACTCACCGCTACCAATGTTTGGTGACCCTGGAAAGATTGGTAAAAATAAAAATAAAGAAAAAGAAGAAAATGTATTAGATGCTATAAACAAAGTTTCTATGCAATCTAAAAAATTCACACCACGATCCAAAGAAACTACTGTTAAAAAAGAAACTTCTAAAAATTCTAGAGCAAATATAAAAGCTAGGAAAGAAGCAGATAAAGCAGCAGGAGTATCTAAGTCGCAAATGAGAGCTAACAAAGCTAAATCTAAATCTGAGGCTGCATTAGAAAAAGCTAAAAAATCTAAAAACCCATCTTATAAAGCACAGTTAAAACGTAAAGCGGATAGATTAGCTGCAAGAGCTAAACGCAAAGGAGGATCTCCGGTTAAAGCTGTAGGTGATCCAAAAGATCCAAAAGATCCAAAAAATAAAAAACGTAAAGCAGATAGATTAGCTGCAAAAGATCCAAAAAGAAAATACGGAAAAACAACTGTTAAAAAAGATAAGGATGAGTATGGATTTAATAGAGTTACAGTTAGTCAGCCTTATACAACGTCAACAGGTGGTAAAAAAACTGGTAAAAGCTATAAGCAGTTAGAAAAAGAAGGCGGGGACGTGATTGCTGCTAAAAAGTTCAATGCTGAAAAGTCCGGTACTAGAACAAAAACTTTTACATACGGTAATGCTAAACCTGCAGGCGTGCAGATTTCAGCAAAAACACCAAAACCTAAAATTGACTTAAAGGCTAAGCCTAAAAAACCTAGTAATATAACAGTAGGGCCTATTGTGCCAGGTAAAAAGAAAAAGCAGCCGAAGATTACGAAAGCTAAAGTAAAAGGAAACAGAAGACCAAGTGGACTTGGTAGAGTTAAAGGTTGCAACTAAAAATTAATAAATTATGGCATTTAAGATAAAAAGATTTATATCTCCACTTACACTTCCAGATCCCGGTAAAAAGAAAAAACCTAAAAATACAACTGATCGAGGAGCTATAAGAAAGCTTGCTAGAAAGGCGTCTAAAGATTCTGCAGAAGGTAAAAGTACCCTTATAGAAACTGGTAATTCTAGTAGGTCGCAAAAAGGAGGTGGTAGACCCACGACTTATGATTCTAAAGGTGGAAATAAAAAAGTTAAAAAAAGGGAAATTAAAAAAGCTTTAAAAAACGTAAACGCAGGTAGAGGCGACAAAGTTGTTGTGGATGATGGTAAGGTAAGAACTATTAAAAAGAAACCTTTAACTAGAGATCAAAGAATAGCAGCGGTAAAGAAAAAGAAAGCTGATGGACAAGCTAAGCTTGCTGCCGCAAAAGCACAACGAAAAGTTAATGAAGCGGCTAAAAGAAAAGCATTTTTAAAAAAGAAAGCTGATGGAGCGGCAAAGCTCGCTACCGCAAAAGCGAAACGATTAGCTGAAGTAGCTGCTAAAAGAAAAGCGCTGAAAGCGAAGCAAGACGCTGCGCGAGCCAAAAAGGGATATAAAAAATAATGAAAAAGATATTAGAATTTTTTAGTACTAAAGTCTTCAAACAAGTTGGCGATGTGGTTGACAACTTATTCACCAGCGAAGAAGAAAGACTCAAAGCTAGAAATGCAATATTTAAAGTATTACAAGACGCTCAACTAGAGCTGCAAAGAATGCAAACTGAGATTATTGTAGCCGAAGCTAAAGGTAATTGGTTACAGAGAAGCTGGAGACCGATACTAATGCTTTCATTTGGCTTTATAATAATATATACAAAATTTATATCACAGCTATCAACATACTTAGTAACACCTGTTTTAGAACCAGAATTCTGGAGCTTATTAGAAATTGGTATTGGTGGTTATGTAATAGGTAGGAGTGGTGAAAAAATCGTGGACAAACTAGGGCCACTATTCAATAAAAATAAATAAACAAAAATAAATATGGGACAATATCCAATAACAGCCGGAGTATTTGGCAAAGCAATGCGGGCTGTAGGCAAAACAGGAACTCCAGACGGCAAACCGGCTTGGGTTTTTGAAAATCAATCAGGCAACTTAGGAACTTTACTAAATAGTTCACTAATATGGTGTGGTGTTGATGGGGCTATTGAAGTTATACCTTCAGGTACTAGTTTAAGTTCTGTAAGAACATTAAGCAAATTAAACGCAGGTACTGGTTATTCCGCTTTAGCAAATTTGCCAACAACATGCTCGAACAATATGGCTCAAGGTTTAACTTTAACTATTACCGAAACAGGCGGTGTTATTGACACAGCTGTTATAGGAAATTCAGCAGGATCTGGTTATAACGTGGGTGATATAGTCACTGTAGTTCAAACAGGCGGTGCTAATGGTACGTTTACTATTACAGCTGTAAATGCTGGAATACCAATCGCTGCTCAAAGCATAGAATTTAAAGTAGTTGCCGGAAGTGTATTACCGATAGCTGTAGACTACATAACAGGCTTTACAACAGTAACAGATGCGGATATAGTTATATGTAAATAACTAATATACACGTAACTATATTAATATAAACAATTAAATTAAATCAAATGTCAAAAGTAAAAAAAATTACAAAGAAGCAACTAAGTTCAATTAAAAAGATTCAACAAAATATAAACACTATATTACTAGACGTAGGTTATTTAGAGGCTAGAAAACAAGACTTAATTTTTGCTAGCGCAGAAGCGAATAAAGAAATGCAAGAAATAAAAGTTAAGTTAGAAAAAGAGTATGGTCAAATAAATATAAATTTAAATGATGGTAGTTACACTGAAGTAGAAAAAGAGGCTAAAGAGCTTGAGATTGTAGAATAATGGATTCAGTCGTAAGAAAAATTAGTATAGGCTCTGATTATAAAAATGATGCAATGCACTACGCAGTTGGTCAACAGGTATATGGAGGTCATACTATATCAGCTATACTGCATAATCAAGAAAACAACTCTTACAGTATATTTATAAAAAAAGAAAACGAGATAATGCCGTGGAAGAAATTTAATTCTAACATGGCTATATCTGTTGAGTATGATTTAGAATATTGATGAGAAGTTTATATGATTTTATTATCAAGCCTTTTGGTGATAGATATGAAAACGAAAAAAAGATTGGTAATAAAACTTTGATTTTAAATACTAAAATAGAAAGTTGGAAATCTGTAAACAATTTAGCTATTGTTGTAGAAACGCCAAAAGCTTTTAAAACAAATATAAAAAAAGGAGATATAATAGTAGTACATCAAAATGTATTTAGAGTATTCTATGATATGAAAGGTGTTAAAAAAAATAGTAGATCATTTTTTAAAGATGGGTTATATTTTTGTGCTATTGATCAAATATATTTGTATAAGAATACAGGGGATTGGCAATCATTTGGAAACAGATGTTTCGTAATGCCTTTAAAAAATAAAGACTCTTTAAAGCTAGATAAAGAACAAAAGCTTATTGGTATATTAAAATATGGTAATAAGTCTTTAGAAGCGCTTAAAATAGTCCCAGGGGATATAGTGGGCTTCACGCCTAACAGTGAATGGGATTTTGTTATAGATGAGCAAAGAGTTTATTGTATGAAATCTAATGATATTGTAATTAAGTATGAACACGAAGGAAACGAAGAAGAGTATAATCCTAGCTGGGCAAAAAGCAGTTGAAGAATTAATTAAAGTAGCTAAAGAGGCTATTGTTGATTCAGGTGATGATATAACAGCTGATAGATTAAAAAATGCTGCAGCTACAAAAAAATTAGCTATATTCGATGCTTTTGAAATACTTACTAGAATAGAAGCAGAAGAAGCTTTGTTGAATGATAATCCAAAAGAAGCAAAAGAAGAAAAAGCTTTTAGAGGATTTGCAGAAGGAAGATCTAGGTAATGTACAAGCAAACATTATACCATATTGTTAAAGATGCTATAAAACCTAAAGTTTTAAGTAGATTAAATAGATATAAGAAATGGGAATACGGTTACAATAAAGAATATGACTTTGTTGTAATAAGTAAAACCGGGGAAATAGGAGAGATATATAATATACAAGGATTAAGAATAGCTTTGCCTAAAGAAAAAGATATAAAAGAGTTTTCAACTAATAAATGGGAACATACAGAATATCCTAAAGAATTAAAAAGAATTAAATCAGTATTTGACTGGGATGAATATCCAGTTGAATTTAAAGAAAAATGGTATGACTATATTGACACAGAATTTAAAAGGCGCGAAGAAGGCTTTTGGTTTATTAATAAAGACAAGTCTACTTATATTACTGGTACTAACTACATGTACCTGCAGTGGTCCAAGATTGATGTTGGGCAACCAGACTTTAGGGAATCAAACAGATTATTCTATTTATTCTGGGAGGCTTGTAAGGCAGATCAACGGTGTTACGGAATGTGTTATCTTAAGAACAGACGGTCAGGTTTCTCTTTCATGGCTTCAGGCGAGACGGTTAATCAGGCAACAATATCCACAGATTCTCGATTTGGGATTTTATCCAAGTCCGGGCCAGACGCCAAAAAGATGTTTACTGATAAGGTCGTACCCATTTCCGTTAATTACCCCTTCTTCTTCAAACCAATCCAGGACGGTATGGACAGGCCGAAGACAGAACTCGCGTACAGGGTACCAGCGTCGAAATTTACCAGAAAGAAACTTGACACCAACGAGAAGCTTAAGGAGATCTCCGGGCTCGATACAACGATCGACTGGAAGAACACTGGGGACAACTCGTACGACGGTGAAAAATTAAAACTATTAGTACACGACGAAAGTGGTAAGTGGGAAAGACCTACAAATATATTAAACAACTGGAGGGTAACTAAAACTTGTTTAAGATTAGGATCTAGAATTATAGGTAAGTGTATGATGGGATCAACATCAAACGCATTAGACAAAGGAGGAGCTAACTACAAGAAATTATATTATGATTCAGACGTTAACAAAAGAAACGCCAATGGACAGACTCGTTCAGGACTCTATTCTTTGTTCATACCTATGGAATGGAACTACGAAGGATACATTGATTCTTATGGCTTACCTGTATTCAATACACCAAAAAAACCGACTGAAGGACCCCAAGGAGAGTTAATTGATACAGGCGTAATAGAGTATTGGCAAAACGAAGTTGAAGGGTTGAAAGAAGATCAAGACGGTCTTAATGAATTTTATCGTCAGTTTCCAAGAACGGTAGAACACGCTTTTAGAGATGAAGCTAAAGAATCTTTATTTAATCTAGCTAAAATATATGAGCAAATAGATTATAATGCTGATTTAAAAAATACAGCTGTTATAACTACAGGTAGTTTTCAATGGCAAGATGGCGTTAAAGATTCTAGAGTTATATTTATACCAAATAAAGATGGTAGATTCAAAGTATCTTGGGTGCCGCCAATCGAGCTGCAAAACCGAATGATAATTAAAAATGGTAAAAAATATCCAGGAAACGAACACTGTGGTGCTTTTGGATGTGATAGTTATGACATATCAGGCACTGTAGACGGAAGAGGATCTAATGGTTCTTTACATGGCTTAACAAAGTTTAGTATGGAAAATGTTCCTCCAGATCATTTCTTTTTAGAATATATAGCTAGACCACAAACTGCTGAAATATTTTTTGAAGATGTTTTAATGGCTTGCGTGTTTTACGGTATGCCGATATTAGCTGAAAACAATAAGCCTAGATTGCTGTATCATTTTAAGAGAAGAGGTTACAGAGGTTACTCTATGAACAGACCAGATAAATTAAAGCTTTCAGTAACAGAAAGAGAAATAGGTGGTATACCTAATTCAAGTGAAGATATAAAACAAGCGCATGCTGCAGCTATAGAAACATACATAAACACTAAAGTAGGATTGTTAGAAACGGGATATGGAAATATGTATTTTCAAAGAACATTAGAGGATTGGGCAAGATTTAACATAAACAACAGAACGAAGCATGATGCTTCTATAAGTTCAGGATTAGCATTAATGGCTTGCAATAAAAATAGATATATACCTAGAGCTAAGATACAATATAAAGCTATAGATTTAGGTATTAAACGATACGACAATAAAGGCGGTATGTCTAAAATAATAAAATAAATGAGAATACAGACTAATACTAACAGTTCATTTCCAAATCAAGTAGTAAGCGAGGCTGAAAAGTCTAGCTTAGATTACGGTATACAGGTAGGTAGAGCTATAGAAGGCGAATGGTTTCAGGAAGGCAGAGCGGGTAATAGATATGTTCAATCTTATGCTACTTTTCATAGATTAAGATTATATGCTAGAGGTGAACAAAGTGTTCAAAAATACAAAGATGAATTATCAATAAACGGTGATTTATCTTATCTTAATTTAGACTGGAAACCTGTTGCTGTTATATCTAAATTTGTAGACATTGTTGTTAATGGTATGGCTAATAAATCATACGATATCTCAACCTTCGCACAAGATCCTTTTTCTGTTAAAAGCAGGACAGATTATGCAGCTGCTATTGAAAAAGACATGAATGCTAAACCTATGCTTGAAAATATAAAGCAAGAATTAGGAATGGATATGGCTCGAACTGGAAATTTAGAAGATCTTCCGGAAAGCAAGGAGGAATTAGATATTCACATGCAAATGACCTACAAGCAGAATGTTGAAATAGCAGAAGAAGAGGTTATTAATAATGTTTTAGCGTTTAATAAATATGATCAAACTAAAGCAAGAGTTGCTTACGATTTAGCTGTTTTAGGTATAGGAGCAGTAAAAACAAGATTTGATTTAAGCGAAGGTATTAAAGTTGATTATGTTGACCCCGCTCGTATAGTTTATTCATACACGGAAGATCCAAATTTTGAAGACATATATTATGTAGGAGAAGTTAAAGCTATAAGTATTCCTGAATTAAAAAAACAATTTCCGGATATACCAGATGAAGAGCTTCAAAGAATACAAAATATGCCAGGTAATTCTCAATACGTTACTGGTTGGGCAAATTATGATCAAAACACTGTGCAGGTTATGTACTTTGAGTACAAGACTTATGTTGATCAAGTGTTTAAAATAAAGAAAACAGATCAAGGCTTAGAAAAAACATTAGAAAAACCTGACACTTTTAATCCACCAGAAAATGATAATTTTGATAGAGTATCTAGATCTATAGAAGTTTTATATACTGGTGCTAAAGTTCTCGGCAATAATTACATGCTAGAGTGGAAGATGGCGGAAAATATGACCAGGCCTACTGCGGATACAACTAAAGTAAATATGAATTACTGTATATCTGCACCTAGAATGTATAAAGGTAGAATAGAATCTTTAGTAAGTAAAATTACAGGTTTTGCTGATATGATTCAATTAACTCATTTAAAATTACAACAAGTAATGTCTAGAATAGTACCAGATGGTGTATTCTTAGATATGGATGGTTTAGCTGAAGTTGATTTAGGTAATGGAACTAATTATAATCCAGCGGAAGCTTTGAATATGTATTTTCAAACTGGTTCTATTGTAGGTAGATCACTTACACAAGACGGTGAATTAAATAGAGGTAAAGTTCCTATTCAAGAATTATCATCATCATCTGGACAAGCTAAAATACAAAGTTTAATTGGTACGTATCAATATTATCTTCAAATGATAAGAGATGTAACCGGTTTAAACGAAGCAAGAGATGGTAGTGCTCCAGATAAAGATGCTCTACTTGGATTACAAAAAATGGCCGCTAACGCTTCAAACACAGCCACAAAACATTTACTAGAGTCGTTATTATACTTAACAGTTAGAACTTGTGAAAACGTAAGTTTAAAAGTGGCGGATTTAATTCAAAACCCTTTAACTGAAAATTCTTTAATAAATTCTATAAGTACATTTAATGTTGAAACGTTAGAAGAACTGATGAATTTACAATTGCATGATTTTGGTATTTATATTCAACTAGAGCCTGAAGAGGAAGAAAAAGCTTTGCTTGAGCAAAACATTCAAATGGCCTTGCAAACAGGAGCAATTGCTTTATCTGATGCAATAGATATACGAGAAATAAAAAATACTAAATTAGCTAATCAATTTATAAAACTAAGACAAACACAAAAAATTAAAAGAGAACAAGAGCAACAGCAAGCAAATATTCAAGCTCAAGCTCAAGCCAATGCTGAATCTGCAGAAAGAGCAGCTATGGCAGAAGTGCAAAAACAACAAGCATTAACTCAGGAGAAAGTTAGCATTGAACAAGCTAAATCACAATTTGAAATACAAAGAATGCAGACAGAGGCTCAAATAAAAAGAGAGCTAATGGCTGAAGAGTTTCAGTACAATATACAACTAGCTCAGGCTCAGATGGGTGCAACAAAAGCAAAAGAGCAAGAAATTGAAGATAGAAAAGATCAAAGAATAAAATTACAAGGAACACAACAATCCGAACTAATACAACAAAGACAAACAGAAGGATTACCTAAGAATTTTGAATCATCAGGTAATGATGTTCTGGGTGGTTTTGGACTAGAAGAGTTTGGCCCTAGTTAAAATTACAAACAATTATTTAATTATATTATATTATGTCAGAAACAAAAACAAATGAACCTGTTAAGCAGGAAGGAGACTTTAGTTTAAAAGGAAAATCCAAAAGACCAAAACAATTATCAAACAAAGCGCCTGAAGTAGTAAAGGTTAATATTAAAGAACCCTTAGTAGATTTAGAACCAGATGTAACAAAAGTTGTTATACCTAAAGACGAATTAAAACAAGAAGCAAATGCCATTCAAGAGCAAAGCGCAGAGAGCGGCGTGTTACATACAGAGCAACCCCGGGTGGGATTGCAAGAAGTGGGACAGGGAAACCCAGGGTCCATTGAAGATGTTAAAGAAAATTTGCCGCTGCAAGAAATAACTGAAGAAGTAAAGCAAGTAGTTCAGGAAGCAAAAGAAGCCGTAAGAGATGAAAAGATTTTAGGTAAACCTTTACCAGAAAACATTGAAAAGCTTGTAACTTTTATGGAAGATACTGGCGGAACTGTTGAAGACTATGTTAGATTAAATGCAGATTATTCTTCTGTTGATGATAAAACATTATTAAAAGAATACTATAAAAAAACAAAACCTTATTTAGAATCGGATGACGTTAGCCTACTATTAGAAGACTACGATTACGACGAAGATATAGATGAGGAAAGAGATATACGCAAGAAAAAAATTGCGTTTAAAGAAGAAGTTGCAAAAGCTAAAAACTTTTTGGAAGAAACCAAGAGTAAATATTACGACGAAATCAAGTTGAGACCCGGCGTAACTCAGGAACAACAAAAAGCTATGGATTTTTTCAACCGTTACA
>Ga0233414_10000324_pt1 | contig 20267 bp, 34 predicted proteins | sample Na_anoxic_10_MG_FD_189020 | JGI IMG/M metagenome (GOLD analysis project Ga0233414, IMG submission 189020) | Seawater microbial communities from Saanich Inlet, British Columbia, Canada - Na_anoxic_10_MG | ecosystem: Environmental > Aquatic > Marine > Inlet | place: Canada: British Columbia... | reverse complement strand
AAAATGGCAAATTACAAGAAAAAAGGTACAAAAAAAGGAGAATTAGAAAAGTTAGAGGCATGGTTTAAGGACCACCCCTACGTTAAGCAAATTATGATTGGTTACAAGGGAACATTCTGTATCAACGAATGTAGAGGAGAAACCTACGAGCAGTATTTTGGGGAAGAGATTATAGATGAGATGCTGCCAAGCTACAAGGGGCACAAGTGTGCTAACCTTAAATACGTAGATGAGAAACACCCCGAATACAGCGAGGAGAAGTTCAAGGTGGCTTTAGATAAATTAAAAACGGAGCATAGCCCTAGCGTAGATGTAGATGTTTATATGGGTTACAGAAAACGAGGGTTCGATGCTGCAATTATAACCCGTAAAAACGCTAAAGGTAATCTGCGAATGTATAAAATTACAGTAGATGTAGAGTAGGCCAAGGCTCTATTTGTGTTTTAACGACTATCCCGATGAGAGGTCGATCTTGATTACTCAGTTCCCACATTTCCATAGATTTACTGTTCACCTTGTATTTGGCCTTATTTTTATATTACTCTTATTGTCCACTTTTTATTAAAAAAAACTGGACAAAATTAAACTTCCTGGTATTACAAACTTAGGATATATTTTTAAAATCCTTTCGGCAATCATTAAAATATGTTTAACTCTATTAATATAGAATTTACAATGACCACATTGTCTTGTATTTTTTTGAAGTACCGGTTTTTTACATTTACACTCACTCATTTTTAATAGTTTTAATAGTTTGCCCAACCACAAAAGATATATTTATCTTTAGTCTTAATACAAAGGGCATCACCCCACTTGTCATCATAAATTTCAAAGTCCTTAATCAATCGGGAATAATGTTCTTGACCCCTGTCGCCTTCATCAAAATATTTTAACAAATCAATCCACTTATCGGCAGATATATCTTCAGGTTTTCTACTCATTGAGAATCTATCCTTCTCACCAATAGTACCTGATCCACCACCATGTCCAACCATATACAGTGCATCATCTCTTTCGTTTTTAAACGCTTGACTTGCAGATAGAGCATCTACTCTTTTAACTGCGTTATAAAATGTTATCTGTCCCATAATTAATAATTTTATCTATAAATATTTAAAAAATAATTTTACTGTCCCCTTAGAATGTTTATAACTTTTTGATGGTTCGGGGTGTTCCATACAAAAAAATCTCCGTTGTTATTACGTGACCAAGGATAAAAATTAGACTTCCATGAAGATGTTTTTAATATACCGAATTCACTTCTAATTTTTTCTAATAATGGGTTAGTCTTGTAATCATCTAATTTTATAAAAGATTTAGTTCTATTACTTAATATTGCAATGGAAAACTTGTTCGTTTTGGAAACCACTACAATAAAATCTCCGATAACTAATTTTTCACCACATTTAAGTTGGAATCCGTAGTTATATACCGAGGGTTGTTTGTTTGTATTACCGTTTGATTTGTAAGTTGTCATAATTTTGGTTTTTTAAATGAAGTTAGTAATTGATTAGTAATAACAAATATCTTAAAAATAATTGAAAAAATGTAATTAAAAACAATTTTTTTTAATTTAATTAAGTTTTTAATGGTCTTAAGTGTTATAATTTGTCTTTTTAAAAAAAAAATACTAATATTAGTAATATAAAATTAAAAAAAATATGGATTTATATAAAGAATTATCAGTTTTTAATAAAATTAAGTATTATGATGAACCACATAAATATTATATAGATGGTGAACCTACTATTTCTTGTACAGGGTTTATACATAAATTTGAAAATGATTTTGAAGATGGGATAAATAAACCTGATAGGTGGGGTGAAAAACAAGGTCATATCTACAAACCTAATAGTATGGCGGATAGATACGCACATAAACAAAATTTTTACCCTATGGAGAGTGACCGATACGGTAGACCGGATTATTCAAAACCTAAACCTAAAGAAGAATGTGTTACGGAGGAAGATATAAAAAAATTATGGAAATATAAAAATAATCATGGGACTTATGAGGGTTCGACACTACATGATTATATTGAAAATTATCTTAATAATAAAATCTACCCAGAACCAAAAGAAAGTCCTGAAGGATTAAAATTTGAAGAAATCGAAGAGACTTATAATGTTATGAAACAACATTTCCATAATTTCTATGATGATACAGTAAAAAAAGGGAAATTAATTCCAGTAATATCTGAATTGGTAGTTGGTGATAAAGAATTGATGTTGTGTGGTATGGTGGATCAATTATTTTGGAATGAAAGATACCAATGTTATCAAATTTGGGATTGGAAAACAAATACAAGGTTAAGGAGTGAAAATAATTATGGTAATAAGATGACAGGTTGTTTACGGATGTTAGATGAATGTGAGTTAAATACATATTCTTTACAATTAACTATATATAAAAAAATAATAGAAAAAAATACTAATTTAAAGTTAGGTAGTTGTCATTTAGTTTGGTTTAATGAAGAAAATGATAATTATAAAATAATAAATTGTGAAGACTATTCTGATCATGTAGAAAACATGTTTTCAGAATTAATGAACAACAAAAAAATGTTTTGTTAATTTATGTCTTTATAAAAAAAAATAATATGGTATAAAAATGATTAAAAAGTTATTTCACATTGCCGATTTACACTTTAGAACGTATAAACGGCATGAAGAAAGTAGAGAAGTTAGTTCTAAATTTTTAAAAGAAGTAAAAAAATATATTAAAGAAAATAAATTATCATATGAAGAAGTAAGGATTGTTATTGTTGGTGATATTGTCCACCAAAAAATAACAATTTCTAATGAACTTTCCGTTTTAGTTTCCTGGTTATTGGGAGAGTGTACAAAGATATGTCCAGTTATAATAATCGCAGGGAATCATGACTTATTAGAGAACAATAAAGATAGGATAGACTCATTAACACCAATTATAGATAAAAAGGTGTATAGTGATAAGATATCTTATTTAAAAGAATCTAAATGTTATTTAGATGATAACATAGTTTGGTGCGTATATTCAATATTTGAAGAAAACGAAAGACCTGATATAGAAAAGTATAGAAAGGAATTTGGTAATGATAAAAAATATATTGGTTTATATCATGCACCTATAAATGGGGCGATAACATCCATAGGTTATGAATTTGAAGATAGTTATGAATTAAAACAATTTGATGGTTGTGATGCAGTTTTAATGGGTGACATACATCATAGACAAAATTTCGTAAGGAATGGTGTTAATATATCGTATTCTGGTAGTTTAATACAACAAGGGTACGGTGAGAGAGTAAGTGGTCATGGTTATTTAATATGGGATGTAGAACATTTAGAATATGATGAATATGACATAACAAATAATTATGGTTATTATGTGTTTAAAATTAATTCTTTAGAAGATATAGATAATGAGAGAGAATATTTAACAAATTCCTGATGAAGATCCCCCAAAAATTAAAGGATGAGATATGGGAATATTGTAGATTAAATGATATTTTAAATATTGATGAATTTATTATTAAAATGGTTCAACAAGGGTATACTGTTGAAAAATTCGGGGCAACCCCTATTGGTATGGGTGGGGTTAAAGAGGTTGAAAAAATAGTTGAAGTAGTTAAAGAAATACCTATTGAGAAGATAGTAGAAGTTATAAAGGAAGTACCTGTTGAAAAAATAATTGAAAAAGAAATATATGTTACTGATGATGGGAAGGTAAATGAACTTGGGGAAAAAATTAATGATCTGGGTAAAGAAATAGAAGGTAAGGATGAAAAGATAACTCTATTAACTACTAACATTAAAAAAGAAATAAATGAACATAAAAATAGTAAAAATCAAATAGATAAATTGAAAAAAGAACTAGGGGTGATAAGGAAAGAATTAGAGGAAGAAAAGAATAAACCTAAAAAAGATAATGATATCTATGGTGAAGATAATAATAGGAAAAAGGGGTGGTTTGGATCTAATATTTTAAAAAAACGATAATATGGAAAAATTAATAGAAAAAATGGTAGAAGTTACAGATAAGTCTAATATTCGTGTTGATTGGCAAGATTACCCGGAGAATAGGACAGTAGAAAGTGTAAATAGAGTAAAAAGTTATTTTTCAAATAAATATAATGTCCCTAAGAGTTCTATTAAGATAAATTTTACACCTATCATAAAAAATAGTAGTGGTAAAATAATTGACATTACTGATGGGTTAATAGATAATATAATGGATATAACTTACCAGAGAACATTATTTAAAGAATGGTTAAAATTAAATGATGTTACTATTGATTATGAACGATTATGTAAGTTAGATAATAAAGTTAATGAAGTGTTAGTTAATAGAGAAGAGGAAGATATAAGATATCGAAAATGGTCGATAAAGAAATTATGGTTAGATAACTTTTTATCTTTTGGTGATGACAACATTATTAATTATGGGGAATTAAAGGGGTTAACTGTAGTCAAATCTAACCCACCAAACCAGGGTGGTAAAACAATATTCACTATAGATACTTTATTGTTTTTATTTTTTGGGAAAACAACAAAAAATGATGTAACATTAGAAATATTTAATACGTTTAGAGATAAGGATAGTGTGTGTGTTGGGGCAGAAATAGAAATAGATGGTGATGAATACGTGATAGAAAGATCATTAAATAGGAAACTATCTAAAAGTAGTGGAAATTTTAAGGTAACAACAAAATTAGATTATTATAGAATATTATCTGATGGGAATAGAGATAATTTAGAAGGTGAACAAAGAAGAGAAACTGATAAAATTATAAGTGAAACTATAGGTACTTATGAGGATTTTATGTTAACTATTGTTGCCACATCAAAAAACTTAGAGGATTTGATGGAAACAAAACCTACTCAAAGAGGTAGATTATTAACAAAATTTATTGGGTTGGAAGTTATTGAAAACAAAGAAAGTATAAATAAAGAATTAATGTCTTCTTTTAAGAAGAATATGAAATCAAATTTATATGATATTAAACAACTTGAAATAGATAATGGTGAATTAAAAAATAATATCGCAGAAAATAAGGTAAAATCAGAGAAAAAAAATAAAGAATTAGATGAAAAATTAGAAAAAATAAAAGAATCTACACTTAAAAAAGAAAAATTACTATCTACAAAATATGTTATTGATGATGATATCGTTGATGTTAATCCGTTAATGTTAAAAAAAGAAATAAAAGAGTTAACAGAAACTGGTAAAACATTAAAAAATAAATTGTTAGAAATTGAAACAGGGATTAATGAAATAACTGAATTTAAATATGATGAAGATTTTCATGAAGAATTAAGAGAAGAAGAAAAAAATGTTTTAATGGTTAAGAATACTATTGAAAATAATATTAATAATATAAGAAATACATTAAAAGGGTTAAAAGAAGGGGAAATATGTCCAACATGTAAAAGATCGTTAGAGGATGTTGACCATACCCAGGAAATCAATGAGAATGAAAAATTAATGAGTGATAATGAAAATAAGTTAAAATTAATCATCGTTAAATTAAATGAAATTTGTGAAAAACTAACTTTAATATCTGAAGAAAAGACGAATTCTGATCTATATGATAGATTAACGTTAAAAAAAGAAAAAACAGAAATTGAAATTGATAGGATGAGGTTTTCTTTTAAAGAAAAAAATTCCCTTTTAAAAAATTATGAAAAAAACCAAGATTTTATTGAGGTAAATAGAAGTGTGGAAAGTAAGATATTAGGATATAAACAACTAATAGAAACTTTAGAATATGAAAAAGATACACTAAAAACTGAAATACAAAATTTAAAAAATGAAAATGAAAATTCCGAGACAAAAATAAAAGAAAATAAAACATTAATTGTGGTTATAAAAAAAGAAGAAGAAGTTTTAAAAATATTTGAGGTGTATGGTAGAATGATAGGGAAGAATGGTGTTTCAAAATTAGTTTTATCTTCTGTTATACCAATTATAAATTATGAATTAACCAGGTTACTAGATGATGTATGTGATTTTGATGTTCAATTAATGGTTAATGATAAAAATGAGGTTGAATTTTTGTTAATAAAAGACGATAAAACAAAAAAATTAAAATCAGGTTCTGGACTTGAAACAACTTTAGCCTCTCTATCGTTAAGATCTGTATTAGGGCGTATATCAACTTTACCAAAACCTAATATAATTGTATTCGATGAGGTGTTAGGGAAGGTTGCGGATGTTAATTTAGAACAAGTAAAATTGTTTTTTGAAAAAATAAAAGATATGTATGAGACAATATTATTAATAAGTCATAATATTATTGTTCAAGATTGGTCTGATAAAATATTAACTATTGAAAAAAATAATAATGTTTCTTCTTTGTTAGTTAAATAATTATTTATACATTTGTATTAACAATATATTTTCTAAAAACTAAAAAATGAAACATTATGAAATTTTATATTAATAATTCTGTTAAAGATGGTGTAAACCTAGAAAGAGAAAACGGGAGAAAAGGGTACATTAAAGTAGATCCCCCGACTGTTGGACCTAAAGTTACAAGTATTTTCGTCCTGATTGCCGATGAATTTGAAACTATTGAGAATGGTATGGACGTTAACTTAGGGTTAGTTGGTGATAATAAAACACCAATGTTATTCCCACCACCAGAATCTGAAGATAACAGAATTCTATTATTTTTAACTATTGATTCTCCATCACATAGAAAAGATGGGTATTTAATTAATGATACTGGTGTGAATATTATTAAAAAAAGTAGTGGTTATGGTGCATGGGGAGCCGGACAAGTGTTTTTGGTTGTTCTTAACCCTGGTGAACATATTGTTTCTAATACTTATAATGTATGGGAAAATAACGGTGGTGAATTAAAAACACGTTCATTTGAAAATGAAGATGAATATACTTTTTATATTAAAAAAGACAATATTGACATACAAATGTTATAATTTTATATTTATTTAATAAAATTAATTATGGTAGAATACTTAAAAGAATATTGTGTAATTGGGTTAGGTAATATTGAAGATTTTAAAAAAGAAATAAAATTTTTATCTGAAACTAATGTGAACTATGTCTCTGGTGAAGGACTGATAATTGCCACGTTTAAAAGTACTATGTCTATTTTTGATATTGATGATTTTTTAAAAGTTAGTGGGAGATCATTTATTGTATTTGAAATGAATATAGGGTTTTTTAGTGCGAACTTACAAAATGAAAAATTTCAAAAAAAATTATTCGGTAGTGATGTTGAAAAATCAAATTTTGTGGAAACGGAATTATTGGAAAAATTAAAAAAAGAAATTTATAAAAAAAGTGATGAAGAATTATTAAAAGATGCCATAGAACAAGAAGATTATGAGAAGGCTGCATTGTTAAGAGATAAAATCAATAGTAAAAAAACTAAAAATGATGAATAAAAAAATTCTTATTAATAAAGAAGATTCGGTGGATATCTATATGAAAGATGTGAGAAAAACTATCATATTAAAACCAGAAGAAGAAAGGGAATTATGTAAGAGGATTTCAGAAGGTGATAGTATTGCCTTAGATAAATTAGTAACATCAAATTTGCGTTTTGTAATTAAAGTCGCAAAAGAATATCAGAACAGGGGGATTTCAATTTCTGATTTAATAAATGAAGGTAATTATGGGTTAATTGTTGCCGCAAAAAAATATGATTTAACAAAAGGTGTAAGATTTTTATCTTATGCAATTTGGTGGATTCGCCAATCTATCTTACAATCTTTAAATGATAACTCCAGGACTGTTAGATTACCTAACAACATTATCACAAAATTAAATAAAATAAAAAAACAAAAAGAAGAAAATGTTAAATTAGGTAAGGAAACATTAGTAGATGATTTACAAGTTCCTTCTTGCACTAGTTTAAATAGAATAATAAGTGACAATGGTGATGAATTACTTAGTTTATTAGAAGATAAGTTTTTTTCAAGTCCAGATGTATTAAGTGAGGAAGTAGATAATATGAGGAAAAATGAGTTAGGGAGGGCAATGAAAGGATTATCAAATAGAGAAATAAATATAGTTAATATGTATTTTGGGATTTTTAGTGATCCTATGACACTTGAAACTATAGGTCAGGATGTAAATCTAACAAAAGAAAGGGTTAGACAAATAAAAGAAGGTGCGATACGAAAAATAAGGAATAATTTAGGTGGGTATTTTTGTATATAAATAGAGGTTGTTAAACCTCTTTTTTTATTTAAAGTATAAATTATTTACAATAATAAGATATTTATAAATAAAAGTATTATGAAAAAAGGAATAGAATTTATTGATGTGTGGGGTAATAAAATAATTTTATTATTAGTAATTATAGTTTTTTTAAAAACTTGTAACACTAATTATAAAATAGAAAAAGTATCAAAAAAAATTGGTGAAAATTATGATGAAATAATAATAATATTAGATGATATTAAAGATAAAGATTTTATAGAGAAAGAAGAGATGATTATTCTTCTTAAAACAACACCTAATTGGAAAACTTTAGAATTGGAAGAACTTTCTGATAAAAATAAGATCCCTATTAATAAATTAAAAAATGATGGAGAAAAATAAAGAACATCAATTACTGGCGTTATTATATAAACTTGAAGAATTAATTTATGAGTTAGAGGTTCATAATGAAAGTGATATTGATTTAAAAAAACTTGATACAATAATTGATGAATTACAACTATTTTTACAAAAAAAAGAAATATGAAAACTATACATTGGTTAAAAAATAACCCAATACGGTCAATGTTTTTAATACCAATTTTCTTAGTTGCAGGGATATCTATATCTCATGTAGTCACCTGGTATGACATTGCAAACCCTTTGAGTTGGGCAATTTATCTTTCCATCGCAATAGAAATAGGGGCAATGACTGCACTTATTGCGGCAACAAATAAAATAAAAGGTGGTGTGTGGTTTATGTTTGGGTTAGTTACTTTTATACAGATGATCGGCAATATTTTTTATTGTTTTAAAGAAATTGATATAAATGGTGACTTATTTATTGCCTGGGTTGAGTTAACTGGACCAATATGGGAATTTTTAGGTACTGAACAAACTGATGTGGTCGGATTAAAAAGATGGTTGGCATTTTTAGAGGGTGGGTTATTACCTATTATATCTTTAACTTCATTACATTTTTTTGTGAAATATGATACACCAGAAGAAGAAATAATTAAAGAGGTTAAAGAAGAAGAAATTCTTAAAGAAGAAAAAACAAATACTGAGGATAAAGAAGAAAAAGAATTGTTTTTTCCTTCACCTAAAAAAAAAATAGATGAAATAAATGAAGATGATGTTATAATTAATAAAAAAGAAATAATAAATGTTGAAGAAACATCTGATGAAATTATAACAAATGCATTAAAAAAATATAAAGAATCTAAACTTAATAACCAACCTGAACCACCAAAAAAGGTAACTAATAAAATTATAGTACCACAACCAAAGAAAAATAGGAGTAGTATTAAAAGAATAGATTAAAAGATGGTTATTAATAAAAAAAAATATAAGTTAACTAAGGATAATTTTTACGAAGGTAACCATAGAAAAACACAAATAGTGTTGGGGAATACTTTTACTACTAAAGATTATCATATCCAGGGTTGGAAACATCGCATGGGGGGTGACTTTAAAAAAACCTCAATTTATACAATAATGAGAGATGGTAAAATTTTCCAACATTTTGAACCTAAAAATTATTCTGATTTTATTGGTGATAAATCTATAGATAAAAAAATAATATCAATTTTATTGGAAAATCAGGGATGGTTAAATAGAGATTTTAATAATGACCTTTATTTTAATTGGGTTGGTAATATTTATAAGAAAGTGGATGATGTATATGTAAAAAGATGGAGAGGTTTCACTTATTGGGATAGTTATAGTGAAGAACAAATGAAATCTTCTGTAGATTTAATTAATTTTTTATCTAAAAAGTATAAAATACCTAAAAAATGTGTAAGTCACAATACCTACATTGATAGTATTGAATATTTTGAAGGGATAACATATAAAAGTAACCATATGAAAGAATCTACAGATTTAAATCCTAGTTGGGATTTTAAAAAATTTAAGAATATGGTGGAAAATAATAATGAAAAAAACTAATATAATGGATAATCAACACGATCACACAAAGAAACTTTTAGGTATAATTAGAGAAAGTAAAATTATTAATAAAGGTAAAAAAATAATAACAGAACAAATCACTAAAGATCTTTCTGATGAAGATATTGAATCGTATTCTGAAGAAGAAAAAAATTTTAGAAGTAATGTTTCACCAAGGGTAAAATTTAATAGATTTAAACTATATCCAGAGGCCCAGAACGTTGAATTTTCTGGGGAATTCACTGATAGTAGAATAGAATGGTTTTATTCTTTAGATGATAGTAGGGGGGTATACATGACCGCAGATATTCTTCAATTAAATGATTCTACATTAAAACAAATACAAAAACTTGTCGCATATTATGATACCTGGTCAGAAGAATGGGCAAATAAAATCGCAGAAGAATATAAAGACAGGGAACTTGAAAATGAAATAGGGGGTGAGGAAGAAATCTCAACAATTGAAGATGAAGAAGAAGAATTCTTTTAAAATTATTAATTTATGGAATTTTTAAAAAAAATAGATATTAAAGTTTTATTTATATTTTTATTGTTAATATTGTTACTTATTTCAATATTAACCAGACCTAATAAAGTTAATGTAGAATATTATGAAGATGAAATAAAAAAATTAAATGAAATTAATAATAAATTATATAAAGTTAATGATTCTTTAAATTATGAGAATGAAAAATTAAATTTCACTATAATAAATATAGAAAATAAAATAGATTCTATTGATGTAATTTTGTTTAAAAATAATTTAGAAGTGGAAAAATTAAAAAATAAAAAAAGTGAAATATCTAATAATGTTATTATTATGGGGGCAGATGATGTCACCCGTAGTCTCACAGAATATATCAAAAGGAGAAATTAAAACCTTAGTGTCAGATAATAATGATACACTTGTTATTATGCATATTGAAGATGCAAAAAAATTTCTTACTGATTTATTAAAATATGAAATAACTGATAGTCTTTTAACTATTTTTGTTATCCGGGATAGTATTAGTGAAGAAAAAATAATACTTAAAGATAATGTTATTAATACATTAAAAAAACAACTTGGTAATTTTGAAGATATTATTAAAAATTTAGAAGGGGTTATTAATAATAAAGAAGATGTATTAAAATTGAAAAATAAAACTATTAAAGGGTTAAAAAAAGAAATAAGAAAACATAAAAGGGAAAAAACTATTGCGATAATTACTGCAATAGTTTTACCTATTTTAACTACTTTATTAATATTAATATGAAAATCATTATAACAGAAAGGCAATACAAACGAATACTAAGGGAAGAATTTGAATATAAAGAGAAAATCTTTAAACTTCTTAATTCTGGACAAGATGAAAATATTGAATTAGTTAAATATCTATCAGAAGGTCAGGGTTTCAATCTTATAGATTTATTAATTGAATATTTCCAGGAATATGGTCCACCTTATTTTAAAATATTTAATGTTCTTGAGATATCTGAAGAAGAACAGGGATTTATATTGAAAAAGATATTGGGTAATGATATAAGTATTGATGGGAGAAATATCTATATTGATAATTGGAATAATATATTTTATGAAGATCCTGATGGTGAATGGGAGAAAAGGGAATATGATGATAAGGGTAGTGTGATATATTATGAAAATTCTGATGGTTATTGGAAGAAATATGAATATGATGATAATGGTAGTTGGGTATATCGTGAAGATTCTATTGGTGATATAGTAGATTATAGATAAAAAATTATGAAGAGATTAATACGTAAAATACTTAGGGAAGAAATAGAGAAATCTGATAAACATTATCGTATGTTGGATAAGATATCAGACCATGTTGATTTACCATATTTTGATTCAATGGAAGGATTAACCATAGATGATAAGGATGACCAGTTATATGTATTGAAGAAGATATATGGTAATAATATAAAAATTAAAGGGAAGTATATTTATGATGATAAGGGTAATAACATATATTATGAACATTCTAATGGTTCGTGGGAAAAATGGGAATTTGATGATAGGGGTAAAATGATATATCGTGAAGTTTCTGGTGGTTATTGGGAGAAATGGGAATTTGGGTATGGATGGTATCCAGGTACACTAATATATTATGAAGATATTACCGGAGTTAAACTAGATAAAAGAAAGGGTGGTGAACATTCAGTATTTAAACCCGATAACTTATGAAAATTATTATAACAGAAAGACAATATAAACAAATACTTAGAGAGGAAATAGAGAAATCTGATAGACATTATAGAATGTTAGATAATATATCAGAACATGTTCATTTACCTTATTTTGAATCAATGGGAGGTCTTACCATAGATGAACAAGATGACCAGGAATATATCATGAGAAAGATATTGGGGAATGGTATAAGTTTTAAATATGGGGAAGTTTTTGGTCTGGATGATAATGAGTTAATGATAAATGATAATAATGGTAATAAGTTATATTATGAAAGTTGTTGTAGCCGGAGTTATTGGCAGAAATGGAGATATGATGATAATGGTAATCTGATAGGTGAAATATGGGGAATAAATAGGAGTATAAGTGGGGAAAATAATTTTAAATAAAGAAAGGGTGGTGAACATTCAGTATTTAAACCCGATAACTTATGAAAATTAATAAAGATATGGATAAATTAGAAAAAATTATTAGTGAAAGTTTTACAAAAACTGACGAAAATAATATTGGAGTTATGATTAGAAAGGAAATAAAAAAAGCCTTTGGTAATGATTTAGAGAAAAAAGTAAGTAAAATAATAAAAAATGAACTTAAAGGTTCAAAATTTAAAAAAGAAATTGTAGAAATAAATAAGGATGTGTTAGTACAATTATATAAAGAATTATGGATGAGAAGACAATTCTGGTTAACTGCAATTAAATAAATAAATTACTATGGAAAATAAAAAACTAAAAAGAGATTTAAATAGGACTAAAGATGTGATTACTTCATGTACTACACCAGGACAACTAGAGGTAGGTGTAAAAATGTATAATAGGTTAAATGACATTTATGATATCCCTGAAAAAGATATAGATATTTTAAAAAATTTAATCGGTTTAATGAGATTAAAATGTGGTGTTGAAGATGTTAATGAAGGTATGTCAAGTATTGGAAAAGAATTTAGAAAACATTCTTCAATGTCAGGTGTCCCAGAACTTCAAAAAATAGTTTATAGTGAAGGGAAAAAAAATAAATCTGAAAAATTAACTCCAGAAGTCTTGTCTAAAAAACATGATGTATCTTTAACGGATATTAAAAAAGAGATTTCTGTAGGTACTAAAATTGAAATGGAACATACTAAGTCAAAAAATAAGGCAAAAAAAATCGCAATGGATCATATATTAGAATTCCCTGATTATTATACTGATCCTAAATATGGTATTATTGCGATAGAAAAGGAAAAAGGGAAAGATAAAAAAACTATTAGGATATCTAAAAAAGATATGGATAAATTACATAAAAATGGTGAAATAGTTGTTAATGGGGTTAAACTTGTTTTTCCTACTAAATCTAAAATGACAGAAGATTTTAATTTTAATAGGGTAAGTTTAAAAAATAAAAAAGAAAGGGAAGATGAAGTTTTAGATAGGGTATCTAAAAGTGAGATTTTTGATAAAATAAGAAACAAGAGGTTTGATAGAAGAAATGAATTAGAAAATTTAGAAAGTGAAGAAATTGAAGAGGCCACCGGATCTATGTCTAGTGGTCAATTCACACCATCACTTGGTGATAATAAACCAATAAGTAGAACTTTTAAAAAGTCTGAAATCCCTATATCTGTTAATGGAATTGATAAACCTATTGGGAAAATACGTTCATTTAAAGAAGAAAAAGAATTTTTAGGTGAAGAAGAATTAGATGAGGAAACTTCTACAAGTTCAATTAGTCATTATGTAACTCCAAAATTTTGGGCGAAAGGTGAAAAAAATTGGAGAGGGAGAAATGAAAAAACATATGGTGATGAAGGTAAATTTGTTAATATAAATGAGAAATGTAAAACATTTCCATATTGTGACCAAGGTTCTGGTGGACCTAGTGGTTCCCCAATAACTTTAACTGATAAATCTGAAATGAAGATTGATTCAGTATTTAATGAAAGTTTTATTATGAAAAAATCCAATTTAAAATTAAAAAATAAATAATAATTTTAAAGAAATAATTTTTTTTAGGAAAATTAGATATTTATAAATAAAAGAAAAAATGGAAAAAAGATTTTTAAGTAATAACGCTAGAATTATAATAGTAGAAAATACCCACCCAGGGTTAAAGACTGCGATGGGTGCAAAAAACAAAAGTGGGAAACTAAACAATGACGCTTTAAAAAATTTCACTAAAAAATTATCAGATTATTATAAATTTGATGACAATGAAAATTTTAAAGTACCAAAAGACACTAGAGATAATTTTTCAGATGAATATGAAATTGAGGCGTTGGGTGCGGGTAAGATGTCTGGGTTAAAATATGATAACGAAGATAGTGATATTTACGATTCTTTTGTTGATCGAGTTGATGATTTAAATGACACATCAACTTATGATGAATTATTTGGTACAATTGATGGATTTGGACAAGGCAAAAAAGATAATGTTTATGAAAAATTAAAATCTAATAGTGAAAAATATAAAAAACATAAATACGAAAAACCTGACGAATATCATTTAACACCAAAAGTAAGAGTCACTAATGAATCAAAAAATAAAAAAATGAAAAGATTAAATTTTAAAAACCATTTTAAGAATGAATATGAAATGAAAAAACTAATCCCTGAACATTATAAACGTGATGAACATATTTTTTTAATGTGTGATGGGAATCAAACTTTTAAAGTAAGGTGGGATACCTTATTAAACGAGGGTACTATTTTGTCATATAAAAATAAAGAAATGATTAATGAGGATTTAGATAAAATGAAAAAATTATTCAAATATAAATATTCAGACTCTTTAGGAAAAACTAATGGCTATGGTAAAGAAACTAACACTTTTAAAACTCTTTTTGAATCTGTTAAAGATAAAAAATTGATAGATTAAAAAATAAAAACATAAAAAATGAATGGTGAGTATACTAATACTCACCTTTTTTTATGTTTTTTTTTAAAAAAATGGTTTTTATTAGATATTTTTGAAAATAAAATAAAAAAAAACAAAATTTTATTTTCTTTTTGATATTTATTTCTTACTATTACAGTAATAATAATTATAAAATAAACATTATGAAAAATTTAATTTTGTTTTTACTTTTTTTTGTAAAAATATCTACTATACAATCACAAATAACTAAAACTATAGTAAAGAATATAGTAACTCAAACAAATAATATTGAAGTTGCCTTTAATTGTGAAAAAGAAATAAAATATTGGGATAAAGATCAGGTAAAATTGGTTTTAGATATTACCGTTAACAAAAAAGAACAAATATTATCAGCATTAATTAAATTAGGGAGATATAGTTTTATGGAAACCACTGATGATAATACTTTATATGTACACATACCTAAATTAGAACATCATATTTTTGTTGCCGGGTTACCTTTTGAAGAAAAATTATATTTGACAATATGGTTACCTAAAAATATGGAGATTAAATCCAAACAAATAACTTTATAAAAACATTTTTTAAGATATTTATTATAAAATATAAATATGTTATTAAAAAAAGGGAGTAAAGGTAAAGAAGTTAAAGAACTTCAAGAATTTTTAGGTCTATCTGGTGATGGTGTTTTTGGACCAATTACAGAAAAGACATTAATACGATGGCAGGTATCTAATGATTTACTTGGTGATGGTATAGTTGGATCTAAAACGTGGGATGCTATGGGAATAGCAACTACAGACTACACAGAACAAATATATACTACTGATAATGGTTTACTAATAAGTCAACATTTCCTACCAAAAGGAGAATATAAAAAAGGTCCCACTAATAAAGAATATTGTTTTTGGCATCATACCGCTGGTTGGCAAAACCCATACAAACAAATTGATTCCTGGGGGAGAGATGACAGAGGTGCAGTAGGTACTGAATTTGTAATGGGTGGGCAATCTATTAAAGGTAACAATGTTGAATATGATGGTGAAGTAGTCCAAGCCTTCCCAGAAGGGTGTTATGGTTGGCATTTAGGTAATAACGGGTCACGACACATGCATACACATTCAGTAGGTATAGAAGTGTGCAATTTTGGGTATATTAAGAACGGTAAAACATATGTAGGGACTACACCTGCACCAAATCAAATAGTTACATTAAACAAACCATTTAGAGGGTATAAACAATGGCATCGGTACAGTGACAAACAAATAGAATCACTTCGTCTATGGACGTTATATATCGCTAATCGTGACAATATTGATGTAAGAGAGGGTTTATGTCAATTTGTTAAAAAGAAAGGTGTAGATGGGTTTAATTTTAACTCAGATGCGTATTATGGAAAAGTAAGAGGATTGTTAACCCACACAAACACTAGAAAAGATAAATGGGATATGTTTCCACAACAAGAATTAATTGATATGTTATTATCTTTATAATATATTTTTTGTTATTATAATTGGCGTATGGATAGTTCACAATTTATGAATTATATTATTGATCCACTTACAACAGAACAGATGAAACTATTGTATAGGGTTAATAATATAAAATATGAAAAATGTAATTTATTTTATGATTTCATAAAAAGTTTAAATAAGTTAATAGTTGAAACTTATTTAGGGGAAGACTATATCTCCACAAATAAAGATATAATTGGTCATTATAGTTGGTGTTTTAAAAAAAATATAGAAAATTTCAAACTGGAAAATATAATATTTAAAAATAATATTAAATTAAAAGAATATTTTAAGTATTTTTATGAAGAAATATTTTATAAGGATATGGATAGGAATTTGGAAAAAATAGATAATTTACCTGAATTATCATTTAATTATTATAGGTTAAAATCAATGTCTGATATGGACATTATGGTTGAACTATATAGTGTTTTTGAAAAAAGTTTACAAAACTAATAAAAAAAGGGGTTTATAGTATTTATTTTATTAAAATAAAGTTTTATTATTATTATTATGAATAATAAAGTAAAATTTTTAGAAATAATATTGTCTGATTTATTATCAAATAGAGATACATTAGAAATGGAACTCAATAGGGTAATTAATGATGATAAAAGTAGTGTCATTACAAAAAAAATGGATTTTTTAAAAATTCTTGATGATGTATCCATAACCAATAATAAAATTAGTTTATTAGGTGAATATATGGGAAGTATAGTGACAACAGATAATAATAATAAATAAAATTAATAAAAAATTATGGTTTTGTATGAACAATTAAAAGAATTGGTGAATTCTTTAGAAGTAGATGTTAATAAATACTACAATAAAAATAATAAAACTGCGGGTGTGAGAGTAAGGAAGGGGTGTCAAGATATAAAGAAAATATGTCAAGATTTAAGAATTGACATTTCTAATAAAAATAAAAATGTAACTGTATAGATATGATTATAGATTTACTTAATAAATTTTACATATTTTTATTTGTTCTTTCAATGTTAAACATTATAAGACATACATTTTTTTTATATAGAAGTGTAAATATGAAAGAAAAATTTGAAATAGGGAGTAAAAAATTACTTTTTTTTGGTCTTTCAATTTCATATGTAATAACATCAATAATAGAATTAATAACATAAAAAATGTTTCAAGAAAAATTAAATAATTTAAGGCCATATATTACAGGTTTAAGATTTGTAAAAAATATGCCTGTAGTAGACCTAATATTACGTGAGGGTTGGGATATGTTTGAATCTGATAATATATTGTATAAATTATCAACTAATAATGTAAACTATTTCATTGTTTACCCTAAAAACCCAGAAGACTCCATTGACAATATATTAACACATGTTGAAAATGTTATTAAATATAATATTGATAAAGAAAATAAGTTACAATTATTAAAGGTTAAAATAGAAGAACTTAAAATGTTATTCAATGATAAATCTTTAAAAGATCTAGAAAAATTAAAATTTATTTTTGAAAAGGTGAAAGAACCAACATTAGAGGATGTTTACGTGGAAAAACCACATAAAAACACTAAAAAATATAATGGTGTGGAATTACCCCCAAAGAAAAATAATCAGAAGGTAGAAATGAAAGAGGAAGTTTAACTTCCTCTTTTTTATTGTTCTAAATATTCTTGTACTGTATGTATTAACCACGTTGTCCCTGATAATAAACAAGAATCTAAAAATATTGATAAAGGTATGTATTCTAACCCATAGTTGTAGAATGGTGAGAATTGTGTAAAACCTGTTATTTGTGACCCTAAAGAAAGTGAAAATCCTACCCACCAGGGGGTACACATCATACATGATAAAAGTTTACCAAAAAAATTAGGGTTATATATTTTGGCGATCTCTCTTAACTTTTCAAATATAGAACCAAATACTATAATATTTGATATCCCATACGCAACAAAAATAATAAGTAACGTTTCCATAAATTTGTTTTTTTAATTAAATTATTAATATTTATTAATGTATATTAATGAAAAAATTTATATTTGTAAAATAATAGTTTAAAAATTATGAAAAAATTAATAAAAAAAATACTTAGGGAGGAAATAGAGAAGTCTGATAGACATTATCGTAGATTAGATATAATATCAGATTATGTTCAATTACCTTATTTTGAATCAATGGAAGGATTAACCATATATGAAAAGGATGATCAGGAATATATAATGAGAAAGTTATTGGGTAATATAAGTATTGAACTTAGTAACATAAGGAAATATATCCTTGATGAAAATGGAAATGAAATATATTTTGAATCTTCTAATGGTTATTGGAGGAAATATGAATATGATGATAAGGGTAATGTGATATATACTGAAAATTCTCATGGTAAATGGTTTAAATATGTATATGACAATAATGGTAATGAGATAGATTATGATGAAGGTTGGATATCATAAAATAATAGTTTAAAAATTATGAAAAAATTAATAAAAAAAATACTTAGGGAGGAAATAGAGAAGTCTGATAGACATTATCGTAGATTAGATATAATATCAGATTATGTTCAATTACCTTATTTTGAATCAATGGAAGGATTAACCATATATGAAAAGGATGATCAGGAATATATAATGAGAAAGTTATTGGGTAATATAAGTATTGAACTTAGTAACATAAGGAAATATATCCTTGATGAAAATGGAAATGAAATATATTTTGAATCTTCTAATGGTTTTTGGAGTAGATTTGAATATGATGATAAGGGTAATGTGATATATTCTGATGAATCTAATGGTTATTGGAAGAAACAAGAATATGATGATAATGGTAATAAGATATATAATGAAAATTCTTATGGGGAATGGGTGAAATATGAATATGATGATAAGGGTAATGAAATATATCAAGAACATTCTTATGGTTATTGGTTGAAATCTGAATATGATGAAGATGGTAATGAGATAGATTCTGATGAAGGTTGGATACCATAAAATAATAGTTTAAAAATTATGAAAAAATTAATAAAAAAAATACTTAGGGAAGAAATAAATAAGTCTGATAGACATTATCGTATATTATATATAATATCTGACCATGTTCAATTGCCTTATTTTAAATCAATGGAAGGGTTAACCATATATGATAAGGATGACCAGGAATATATAATGAGAAAAATATTGGGTGATGATATAAGAATTGAAGGGAGGGGGGTATATATTGGTAATAATAGGTATGTAATATATTATGAACGTTTTAATGGGGTATGGAGGAAATATGAATATGATGATAAGGGTAATAATATATATGAAGAACGTTCTGATGGTTTTTGGAGGAAATGGGAATATGATGATAGGGGTAATAGAATATATTTTGAATCTTCTGATGGTAATTGGGAGAAATGGGAATATGATGGTAATGGTAATGTAATATATAATGAAGATCATCATGGTGATTCATTTGTATGGGAATATGACGAAAATGGTAATGAAATATATTTTCAAAATTCTGATGGTCTATATAGAAAAACTGAATATGATGAAGATGGTAATGAGATAGATTATGATGAAGGTTGGATATCATAAAATAATAGTTTAAAAATTATGAAAAAATTAATACGTAAAATACTTAGGGAAGAAA
>Ga0233414_10000323_pt1 | contig 20282 bp, 17 predicted proteins | sample Na_anoxic_10_MG_FD_189020 | JGI IMG/M metagenome (GOLD analysis project Ga0233414, IMG submission 189020) | Seawater microbial communities from Saanich Inlet, British Columbia, Canada - Na_anoxic_10_MG | ecosystem: Environmental > Aquatic > Marine > Inlet | place: Canada: British Columbia... | reverse complement strand
TAAACAGAGAGTCATTGCCGCTGTTAACGTCGTCTTACCATGATCTATATGACCGATGGTGCCGACATTTACATGGGGCTTTGTCCTCTTAAACTTTTCTTTGGCCATTGTCGTTACCTCCTTAAAAATTGGTCAATTGGTTAACTCGTTGAGTGGTTGAGTAGTAAAAATCAACTCACTCAACTATTTGACCATTAAACTATTTAACTAATCAACTCTTTTATGGAGCCCACGACCGGGATCGAACCGGTGAACCTCATCCTTACCAAGGATGTGCTCTACCAACTGAGCTACGTGGGCAGTTAATTACTTAAAACCAATAAATAGAGCGGGAAACGGGGTTCGAACCCGCGACCCTCAGCTTGGAAGGCTGACGCTCTAGCCAACTGAGCTATTCCCGCTTTTTAATAAGCCTTAGATTTATAAAATCAGTTATTGAACAAATAGTATTCTGTGAATGGTGGAGAGGGGAGGATTTGAACCTCCGAAGGCTGAGCCGGCAGATTTACAGTCTGCTCCCTTTGGCCACTCGGGAACCTCTCCTCAAATATCCATATCAAAGCCAGCGAAGGGAATCGAACCCCCGACCCACTGATTACAAATCAGTTGCTCTGCCTTCTGAGCTACGCTGGCAAAATAAAAAAGATTAACTTTTAAGATTTAATTAAAAAAAATAAAAAAAGCAATAAAAATCTTTATTAAAAAAATATTTTTATTCTTCAGCCTTATTGTTATTTTTTAATTGATATCCTTTCTTTTATTAAAGTAAATATGTAATAGCTCAATAAACAGGGGCAACATTTTCGTACACCACCTTTCTGGATTCCTGCTTTCGCAGGAATGACATGGGGTTAGGTCATTTCGTCATTCCCGCGCAGGCGGGAATCCAGGGACTTTACCCCTTTTTATTGAGCTATTACGTAAATATTTTTAATTATAAAATATATGTTATTATTTAAATTTACAGTTCAAGGTTAGAGAGATAAAATACTGTCGAATCATCGGTCTAAAGTATTTGGTTTCTATTTGAAGATAAATGAGGAATTCATCCGATTCTTGCCACAAGCCACGCCTTATTGAATGGATGTCAACCGTGAACTTTGAACGGTGAACCCGACAACCTGAGTTACAAATATATATCCTAATAAAGAAATTTCAATAAAAAAAATTCATTCTTGATTTTCTAATTTAAATATTTTATAAAAAACGACGTGGGCGATTAGCTCAGGTGGATAGAGCGTTGGTCTCCGGAACCAGAGGTCGCGAGTTCGAGTCCCGCATCGCCCACTATATGTATGACATTTTCCAGGATATATTGATAGCCATGTCATTAACGAAAAAATTTACTCTTTTGATTATTGGCGGAGTAATCCTCTATTTTCTGCTGGGCTACCATATCATAATAACGGGACGGGGTGTAGGAAATATAAAGTTACTTAAAAAATCGACATATACCTTAAAATACACTATATTCTCCACGAGAGGCAAAAGTAATAAAACTATATTGTCTAAAGCCGCCTTAAGAGAAGATGGCATCGGAGAATTACTCAAAGAAGAGGGATTAATGAGTGATGAAGAAGAAGCACTTATCCTTGAAATCCTTGCTACCAAAGGATATAAATCTAATCAACCCTTTTAGCTTATACCTACCTACTAAAGCCCCTCCTATCAATCATAAATCAAACAAGGTCAAAATTAACTAATATCTTAAATGTCTTCACCGCTGGTAAGTTAAGAATTTCTCTTACCCCAGTATGCTTCATTATTTCCTCTATATATTTGTCTATCGCTTTCATATTAGGCGCCACAAAGGTGAACCATATATTATAATGGTGATCCCTAAGATAGTTATGAGTTACTCCAGGATATTTGTTAACCACTCTCACAAATTTCTCGATTGTATCATCTGAGACCCTAGCTGCACAGAGCATAGTGGTAAAACCAATCCTTTGAGAGTCAAAGTTTCCGCCTATCCGCCTAATAATTCCCTCTTTTTTTAATCTCTTGATACGCATTAGAATATTGTCCTCAGAGCAGCTCAACCGAACCCCTAAATCTTTATATGGTCTTTGGGTGGCAGGGAAGTCAGATTGGATTTCGTTTAAAAGTTTCCTGTCAATATCATCCATAACAGAACCTTTACTTTGTGTAAGCAGTAGGCAGTAGGCAGTAGGGAGAAATTTGATATAAAGTGTTTACTGCCTATTTCTTACTGCCTTCTGGATAATAGGCACATAATGGCTCTTCAGATAAATAATCCCCGGTAGCAGCATAGGCCCTTGCCCTACAACCACCACAAACAGTAATATATTCACATCGTCCGCACTTTCCCTTATATTTAGAGAAATCTCTAAGATCAGTAAAAACGGAAGAATTCATCCATATATTAGAAAAGGTAGATTCCCTTAAATTTCCAGAATTCACCTCCAGGTAGCCACATGGTTGAATAATACCTTCATGAGATATAAAACAATAGGAAGTCCCGGCCAGGCAGCCACGTGTTGCTGCATCAAGGCCATAGGTTTCTCTATTCACCTTCTCCCCTTTTCGATGTGCCTCCTGTCTCATAATTCTATAGTATTGAGGTGCACACGTAGCTTTAAGCTGAATAGTCGTCTTATCATGCTGTTGATAAAACCAGTGCAGGGTATCTTCGTATTCCTTGGCATTCAGCTCCTGGCTTACCATATCCTTAGCCCTTCCAGTAGGAACAAGCAAAAATATATGGTGTGCAATAGCCCCAAGACTTACTACAAGTTCAAAAATTTCTTCTAACTCAAATAAATTGTATTTAGTTATGGTGGTGTTGATCTGAAATTCGATTCCTCTCTCTTTTAGGTATGTGATCCCTTTTATTGCTTTATCAAAGGCTCCATCGACCTGTCTAAATGCATCGTGACGCTCCCTTGTAGATCCATCGAGAGATATGCTTACCCGCTTAATTCCAGAATTTTGTATCTTCTTTGTAATATCAGGGTTAATCAGGGTTCCATTCGTACCCATAACCATTCTCAGGCCCTTTTTTGTTCCATAGTCAGCGAGGGTAAAAATATCCTTTCTTAGAAGAGGTTCTCCACCTGTAAGGATTATAATAGGTTGACCAACTTCTCTTATTTGGTCTAATACCTTCTTTGCCTCGATAGTATCTAACTCTTGGGGATAGGGACCAAATTGTGATGATGCTCGGCAATGGACACAATTTAGATTACATGCCCTGGTAACTTCCCACGCGACTATCCGTAGTTGATCATTTTTCGGTATATATGCTTTCATGTGTATTCAATATCTTGGCTGCATCTTTGGCAAAATAAGTCAGGATGAGGTCAGCGCCAGCCCTTTTGATAGAAAGAAGCATCTCCATCATTACCTCTTCTCCATCTATCCAACCCCGTTGATCAGCTGCCTTAACCATGGCATATTCTCCACTCACATTATACGCTGCTACAGGAAGATGGATACGTGCCCGGACCTGATGGATTATATCTAAATAAGGCAATGCTGGTTTAACCATGATAATATCTGCCCCCTCTTCAATGTCTAATAACGCCTCCTTAATTGCCTCTCTGGCATTAGCCGGATCCATCTGGTAACTCTTCCTGTCACCAAATTGGGGTTTTGAATCTGCGGCCTCGCGGAATGGTCCATAAAAGGAGGATGCATATTTCACGGCATATGACAGTATACCAGTATCCTTGAATCCATCTCTCTCAAGGGTTTCCCTAATCGCCCTTACCCTTCCATCCATCATATCCGAAGGGGAAACAAAATCAGCACCTGCCTCAGCATGTGAAATGGCTACACGAGAAAGTATGTCAAGGGTAGCATCATTATCTATTCGACCATTTTCTATGATCCCGCAATGACCATGATCTGTGTACTGACATAGACAGACATCTGTTAAAACAACCAGTTCCGGCACTCTCTCCTTAACTGCGGCTACAGCCTTCTGAACAATTCCATCCCTCGCATATGCCTCACTTCCCAACTTATCCTTCACCCGCGGTAAACCAAAAAGAATAATACCTGGTATCCCCAAAGACCACACCTCTTCAGCCTCTTTGACCAGTTCATCAACTGATAATTGATAATGGCCGACCATAGATGGAATGGGCTTTCTTTCTCCTTTGCCATGTTTCACGAATATGGGAAAAATGAGGTCATCCACCCTGATACATGTCTCCTTCACCATTCTTCTGATAGTAGGAGTTCGCCTAAGACGTCTGGGTCTAATTATCATTTTTATTCTCCTTTATCTTGTTTTCCCTATGAATAACATGGTAGGTCGATTGAGAAGTCCTGCATGGATTTTGAACTCAACTTTTTGTCATAATTTCAGGTCTTCTTACTGGTGGAAAGATTTCATGTTTAAAGGTATAGGTTCTCCGATTGGGACGAATGGGTAGGTAATAATTGGTTCAGGATATCATCGAATCCTGGCTATAATATTTTTTGATCAGGCTATCGATATATTTTTCCGGATCTACAACTGCCTCCCTGGTAATAGTAAAGGCTCCCAAGCCAATCCGATCTCTCACTAATTTAAGACCATATTCCAATTCATTAGCCAGGTTAAGGCATATCTCGTTAATATCCCTATCTTGAAAAATGGCAATTCTTATTATCTCGTCAATAGCACTATCTGCTAAACTCACATTAATTCCTAACTGGGAAAACAACCCTTCATTATGGTCCTTTACCAGATTGTACATCTCCTTAAAATCTATAAAAGCAGAATCAATATCAGATATAGACCTAAGTGCATGCTCAGCAATCAATTCTACCCTCTCTTCGTATAATTTTAAATCCGATTGCGCTTCAAATTCCTTTGTCCTCTCCGCGATAGCCTTCTTTGCTCTCTGTTTTTCATTTGCAGAAGCCCTTTCAAATCGTTCTTTCATCTGATGGTTGCTCATGCTCCTAGCTGATTCAACCCGTTTAAGCTCTTGCGCTGGGTTTTTAACAAGCTCTGGAGTCACCAACAGTTTCTTTACAACAGTAGAAGGAAGACGTTTCTCAAAAGCCATAAGAGTTCTCTCGGCAGCACTGACTAAACCCCTTGCTCCTGTCTTCTCCTGAGCAGCCATCTCTGATAATTCTTCAAGTGCACTATCTTCAAACTTAATATTAATACCATATGCCATAAAATCCCTTTTCTTGCTGAGTATAATAGGATTATTTGGGTTTTTAAGAATTTCTACAAGGTCATCTTTTAATAGCTCATCAAGAGCAACAATTACTGGGAGGCGACCTATAAACTCGGACTCAAATCCAAACTCGATAAGGTCATGTGCCCTTACCTCTTTAAGAATATCCAAATCCACTTCAGTGGAATGGATATCTGCCTCAAATCCTATACCTTTACGTTTGAGCCTTTTCTTGATAATATCTGACAATCCTTCAAAGGCACCACTCATAATAAAAAGTATATTTTTTGTATTTACAACCTGCTTTTCTCTTTTACCGGTTCTTCGGTAATGTTCAATAGCCTGTATCTGCGAGATTGGGTCGTGAGGAACCTTCAGGTCTACATCAGTTTCTTCCATTGGTTTTAGGAGGGCCCTTTGTACCCCTGCCCTTGAAACATCATGGCCGATAATATTTTGGCTGGAAGCAATTTTGTCGATCTCGTCTATGTAAATAATACCATTCTCGGCCAGCTTCATATCATCTTTAGCTTCATACACCAGATCCCTTACCAAATCCTCTACATCACCACCTACATAACCTGTTTCACTGAATTTAGTAGCGTCACCCTTAACAAACGGAACACCTATCTTTTGAGCAATCAATTTTATTAAATATGTCTTGCCAACACCTGTTGGGCCTATCATAAGGATATTGTTTTTAATCATCCCCACAGAAAAGGGGTTCTCTTTTTTAGATCGTTTAATCAGGGATTTTATCCGGTTGAAATGGGTGCAGATTTTTGTGGCCAGCACTCCTTTGGCTTGATTTTGCTTAACTACATACCCATCTAAATAGGAATCTAATTCCTCGGGTTTCATATCAAAATCAGGAACGCCATCCTTCTTGGCGCCAGCCTTTCCACCTTCATCTGTTCTTTTTGGATCACCCTGAGGAAAGAGGATAGGAGATATTATCTTTATCCGATCACCGTATTTCTTGGAAAGATAGTCACTAAGCTCCCTCTCAAGTTCCTTCTGATTAGGAATTTTCTGCTCTTTCTCTTCTTTTAAATTATCTTCAAATTCCATTAACATACCCCATAGTAATATCTTTAAGAATTATAAAATATTTCAATAATTTCTATTATAGTCATTATACTTGATTTTTGCAACCCATTTTCAGAATCAATACCTTGATGCGCCCTTCAATCATAATATACCATACCTTCTTCTTTGCGAGCATACAGCCTTATGAGATACGGCTAACAACCACTATAACATTATATCTTGTCATAGTTTAAGAAATAAAAAAAATAAAAAAAAGTAATATTTTAGCTCTTTTAAATGATCTTGTGGATGAGCATGGGGATGTCTTTTTTTAACCATGCCCTCACAAAAACAAGTTGGTAGGCCGCTTCAAACCGTCGCACACGGACAAAGTTCCTAGAAGACAATGACGAGTTGCTCATGCACACGGCTTGAAGTGGCACGCTGAGGCCCTCTATTAGAGGGCATGATTAAAAAAAGACATCCCCATGCTCTCATGCATAGCACCAAGGATACCTCTGTGGCCTCGAGAAAAGACCAGTAGTAATTTTCATAGAGTTAAAATGTTACGAAAAAATTAAAAAAATAAGAAAAAAATAAGGAAATGATCAGAAATCATTGTGTACCGCGCAATTTCAACACGATAATCACAACGTTTTGATTAACCACAAAAAAAGTGAAAGGATTTGAGTTGGTAACACAAAGTAGAGAGATAAAAATGTATGAATTGATTGATAGATGGTGGAGGCGGGGGGAGTCGAACCCCCGTCCGAAAATATTCCACTTAAGCCTCTACATACATAGCCCGAACTTTAATGTTCGCCCCTTAGACCCCTTTCGGGCAAGATGAATAAGCAGCTAACCTGAAAAAATTTTCGCCTTCCCGAGATTCAGGTTCCTCGGGTTAGCTATCCTGTTAGTCGGCGCCCAAATCCATTCTCACAGGAAAAAAATGGAAGGACGTTAGCCCTTTAAGCGGCTAAAGCATACGCATAATCGTCTGCGTTTATTGTTTTCTGCCTGTTTAACGAGCAAACAGAACCTCGGTATGCAACTTAAGCTTTTTTATCCCCGTCGAAGCCGTTTCGCCCCCAGTTTTCAATGAACTATTTCTATTAAAGCATAAATATATAGTAAAATCAATATATCTTTATTTAATATCTGGAATTCCGATATAAGGATAAAACAAGAAACTATGATGTTCAAGAAACTTCTCCGATATCTTGGTCAAGTTTTTTCGGTTAAGAGTCCCTCGCTATATTTGGCATAGACCTGATCTCGGTTGATATTGAGTTCTTTTTCTGTGTCGCGAACAGGGACATTGGCCAGCATGAAAACCTCATAGGAGGGAAAAATCCCGAAGTGTTGGCCCACAAAAACAATCAGCTTGTTCCAGTTAAGGACCTTCAATGTTAGGCGTGACATCATGCACAACAATTACCTGGCAAATATCATTTAATGAGATATCTTCTAATTGTGCAACCCTTTTGACAATTTTTTGAAACCGGCCGATTTCACGGCGGGAAATGCTGGTTTTGGCCTCTCCCAGGATTAACATCTTCTGACCATTTTTCTTATCCCATCCATAGATATTTATCTGGAGGTATTGACCTTCTTTCTCTCCTGGCAGGTAGCGCCTAATAAGCCTGCCATCAACCTCAATCCCTAAATCTCTTTTAAGCAGTGGTGGCAAACCTTTATAGCTCTGATTTTCCAGGTTGTATCCCACTGCATCTAAGTTACTTTCCAACCTCTCTCTCGTTTGGCGATGATTCTAAATTAGCTGGTTAAGTGACTTTTCAGTCCTCTCCTGTGCCTGGGCCAGTTCTTCAAGTCTTTTCTCAGTCCTTTTCTGTGCCTGAGCCAGATCGCCAATAATTTCTTTCAGTTCATTGAATTCTTTTTTATAACTGTCTGGGCAACCTCTTCGTAGACTTGTTCTAATATCTCGGAAATTTTCTGAGCCGCTTGACGGTCCATATGATGGCTTAGGCCTTCAAATATGGCTCATGTATCTAACATATTTTTTTCTTATCAAATAAGACCAGTGGGGAAATGTAAAAGCTTCCACAGAGGTTTTTCTTTTGTGAGAATAATATAGGTATAAATTATTTGGCTTTTTCTTATTAAAAAGCTACATTTCTCAATTAGATAACTGTATACTTTTATTATTAGATTTTAAGATTATGAATTCTACTCACTTGCCATATCAGATCATCGACCATACAGCGGACCTGGGAATAATTGTAGAGGGCACAGATGTAAAAAACCTTTTTATCAGAGCAGCCCAGGCCATGACTGATCTTATGGTGGAGGGTGATATCAGCAAGAAAACAGTTATGAAGGATGTTTCCCTTCAGGGAGAAGATTTTCCTGATCTTATGGTTAAGTGGCTCGGGGAGATCCTCTATCTCTTCAATGGTGAGAAGTTACTCGTACATACAATCGAAATCAAATCTATCAGCCCAATCACGCTGAAATCTACACTTACTCTCAGCAGTTTTGAGCCGGAACATCATCAGGTCAAAAGAGAAATAAAGGCCGTTACCTATCATCAGATTTCAGTTGATCAAGTCAATGATGGGTGGCAGGCAAGGATTATATTTGATATTTAGACTTAATGATTAAGTGCCTAAAGCCCGCCCTGGAGCGACATGCTCAAATGAGTCTGCTAAGCCTTTATGGCACACTCGGTAACTATGTCAGCCTATTACGCCTATAAACCAGGTCTGGGCCAGGGTGAGCTAAAGTGCCTAAAGTACTTAAAGTTGAAAGTGACTAAAGTTATTATGATTCCTTAATTCCTCAATCCACAATCCCTAAATCATAATGGTTTACAAGTTATGGATTTTAAGATAAAAAAAATAGACGAATGGCGTTTTCTTATACCTAAAACTGGTGCTATGAGGGTGCCGGGCCTTATTTTTTCCAGCTCTGAGTTAATGCCAAATATAAAAGATGATCAAAGCCTTCAACAGGTAGTTAATGTGGCTACCTTGCCTGGTATTGTCAAACATTCGCTTGCCATGCCAGATATACATTGGGGTTATGGATTCCCTATAGGAGGGGTGGCAGCATTTAACATGGAAGAAGGAATCATCTCACCTGGGGGAGTTGGCTATGACATAAACTGCGGTGTCAGACTTCTGACTACCGCTCTTTTGGCGCATGAGATCAGGCCCTGGATAAAAGAGCTTGTTTTAGCCCTTTTCAAAAATATCCCTACAGGTGTTGGCTCCAGAGGAAGGATACGCCTGTCAAAAAAGGAGGAGAGAAAGGTAGCTGTTGAGGGAGCTTCCTGGGCGATTAGTCAAGGCATGGGTGAAAAAGAAGATCTGGAAAGAACAGAGGATCATGGGGTCATGAAAGGGGCTGACCCCGGGGTTATCAGTGACAGGGCATTTAAACGGGGGCACGATGAACTCGGAACGCTTGGCTCTGGTAATCATTTTTTGGAGATACAGGTAGTTGATGAGATATATGATACAAAAATAGCGAATGTTTTTAATCTTTTTGAAGGTCAGCTCAACGTACTTATTCATACAGGCTCACGGGGATTTGGTCATCAGGTCTGCGATGATTTCTTAAAGGATATGGTAACCCATGTGAGAGAGTCAGGATTTACCCTGCCTGATCGACAGTTAGCCTGTGCCTATATTACATCTGACATTGGGAAAAGATATCTCTCGGGTATGGCTTGCGCAGCAAACTATGCCTGGGCAAACAGGCAGATAATCATGCACTGGACAAAAGAGACATTTGAGAAGGTCTTACAAATAAGCCCCAATGACCTGAACATGGAGCTTCTCTATGATGTGTGCCACAACATTGCCAAATTAGAGACACATGTAGTCAATAACAAAAAGACTCCCCTGTGCGTTCACCGAAAAGGAGCTACCCGATCCTTTCCACCTGGCCACCCGGATGTCCCCCAAAGATACAGGAAGGTTGGGCAGCCGGTCCTTATACCTGGTGACATGGGCACATGCTCCTATGTATTGGCAGGCTCTCAAAAGGCTATGGAAGAGTCCTTTGGCTCCACATGCCATGGAGCAGGCAGGCTTTTAAGTAGAAGACAGGCCATTAAGCTGGCAAAAGGTAGGTCCATAAACCGAGAACTGGAAGACAAGGGCATCTTTGTTCAATCCAGAGGTCGGACGACTTTAAAAGAGGAGATCTCCGAGGCCTATAAGGATGTCTCTTTAGTGGTTGAGGCTGTCCATATGGCCGGATTGGCAAAAAAGGTAGCCCGCTTACGGCCACTTGGTGTGATAAAAGGCTAACAGTAGTCTTTCAAGAAGGAGGAAGTAAGCTTTTTTATCTACCCGTTCTTGCGTGCCCAGAGATCCAAACCCCAGATAACCAGAATACCAATCAACATAAAGAGCAGCGCATAAACAACCTCGCTGGTAAAAGAAGAAGGGATGATATTGCTTTGGAGAGAGGGAATTTCCTTTCCATGACTGTCGATAAACGTGGTTACGGTCTCTTTCCATGGCCAGATTTTTCTCAACGAGCCACACATGAGACCAATCAGGATTGCCATGATCAGGTCATAGTATCTTTTGAGAAGCCATCCTAATATCTGAGCAAAGCTTATAAGCCCCACTAAGGCGCCGGCTCCTATAATGAAAAGGGTAAAAAAATCTTTGTTGTTTAATGCCTCCAGAATGTAGTGGTATTTTCCCAGCAGCACAAGGACATAGGCACCTGATATCCCGGGGAGAATCATTGCACAGATGGCAATAAAACCGCTTCCAAAGATAAACCACGGGGCATTCGGTGTCGATACAGGTATCACACCAAAAAAACCATAGGCGATAATTGTCCCCACTACTATCGCAACAATGGTAGAAATCCTCCATTGTTTTATTACCCTGCTGACTGTAATAACAGAAGATACAATCAGGCCAAAGAAAAAAGACCAGACTATAATCGGATACCTGTCTAAAAGCCAACTCAGTATCTCTGCCAAAGAGAAGGTGGCCAGTAAAACACCCAACCCTACAGGGAGGAGAAATGGCCAGGAAACAGTTGAGAGCGCCTCTTTGATGTTGAAGATAGTGATAAGCCGCACAAATTTGAGATTAATTGAACGGATTGCATTAATGAGTTCTTCATATATGCCAAGGATGAGGGCCATGGTTCCTCCTGATACACCAGGAATAACATTTGCTGCGCCCATTAAAAATCCTTTAATTGAAAGAATGATAAAATTACGTAACGATTGCGATGACATAATTTGCTATTATCACTCCATCTCAGCGTCCTATGTGTCTGCGAAGAAAATTATTTCAATAATTAAGCAATAAAAATGGCTACAATGCCTGCCAGAAGACAATACGGTGAAAAGTAATAGAGATTTCCTTTCCTTACCATATTCATGGTTATCTTCAGAGCTATAAGGCCTACCAGAAAAGAGACAAAAATCCCTGCAAAAAAAGGCATAAAGCCGATTTCAGTTATCTCTGTTATGTCAAATTTTAATATTGTTGCCCCTATAATAGCAGGAATAGAGAGCAGGAAAGAAAACCGGCCAGCGAGTTCCCGGTTGAGGCCGCAGAAAAGACCGCATATTATGGTTGCACCAGATCTACTAATTCCGGGAATAATTGCGACTCCCTGTGCGATACCTACCGCAATGGATACCATGAGCCCAACATGGTTTTTTTTTGTGAAATGATCAGGAATAAATCGGCTTGCTCCCAAAATTATCCCGGTAACTATCAACATAAAACCAACAAAGAAGGGTGCTCCAAACATTTTTTGAACAAAGGAGCTAAAGAGTATCCCTATAAGTGCTGTAGGAATTGTGCCTGTTATAATCCATACAATAAGCGCCGCATGAGGGAATTGTTGAATTTTACTGCTGGGGTTTTCTTTTCGAAAAACTGTGCTAATAAGTCCTATACCTTCATAGATCATCATTTTTATGTCAGCCCGGAAGAATATTAAAACCGCCAGGAGGGTGCCTACATGGAGAGATATGTCTAACAGCAGCTCAGAATTTTTTAATCCAATGAGATTTTGAAATATAACCAGATGGCCAGAACTGCTGATAGGCAGAAATTCTGTTAGTCCCTGAATAATCCCTAAAAAAATGGTTTTTTCAATATCCATTCGAAACAAATCTCATCGTTTAAAAATACCCTTATTTTTCTATACGCTAATTAAAAAAATAGCAAACGCTAAATAACAGCTATAGAATAGACAAGCCGTCATTATTATTGTATTAAATTAATATTAATAACTTTTTCATTTTAAAAAATTAAACCTTAATCAAGGAGTGTACTCATGGTTGATAACATTTATAAGCTTTTAGGCAAAGAAAAGGCAGAATATCTACTCAGTCATACCTGTACTACTATCAGTATGGACAGGTTAAAAACCCCTTCCTCTGATTTCATTGATCAGGTATTTATTGACACAGATAGACCAAATAGTGTTTTAAGAAACCTACAGTCAGTTTTCAGTCATGGCCGTTTGAAAGATACTGGTTATCTTTCTATCCTCCCGGTTGATCAAGGGATAGAGCACTCTGGCGGAGCCTCTTTTGCGCCTAACCCGGATTACTTCGACCCGGTTAATATCGTAAAGCTTGCTTTAGAGGCAGGATGTAATGCGGTTACATCAACACTTGGCGTGCTCGGCGCTGTAAGCAGGAGATATGCCCATAAAATTCCCTTTATTATGAAGTTCAATCATAATGAATTGCTGACATACCCCAATACATATGACCAGATCTTTTTTGCTGACATCGAGCAGGCCTTTGATTTGGGTGCGGTAGGTGTGGGGGCAACCATATATTTTGGATCAGAGGAGTCAGATAGACAGATTATCGAGGTAAGCGAGGCATTTAAAATAGCCCATGAGATGGGAATGTTTACGGTTCTTTGGTGTTACCTGAGAAATAATGCCTTTAAAAAGGATGGCACAGACTATCATGCGAGCGCAGATCTTACTGGGCAGGCAAATCATCTCGGTGCTACTATTGAGGCTGATATCATAAAACAGAAACTGCCGGAAAATAATGGCGGCTTTACCGCGTTAAACTTCGGTAAGACTCATGAAAAGGTTTATGCTGAGCTGACATCTGAGCATCCCATAGATCTTGTCAGGTATCAGGTAGCGAATAATTATATGGGCAGGGTTGGCCTGATAAATTCTGGAGGTCCTTCCGGAGAAAACGATCTTGCCGATGCAGTGTACACTGCGGTTGTCAACAAAAGAGGCGGAGGAATGGGGCTAATAACAGGAAGGAAGACCTTTCAAAAGCCCTTAAAAAAGGGGATAGAAATATTTCATGCTGTGCAGGATGTGTATCTGAGCAAAGAAATCACAATTGCATGAGGTGTTTATCAGCGTTCAGCTTATAGCTATAAGCTATCAGCTTTCTTATGCCAATAACGGCTAACCTTCTCAGCTAACTGGAGTATTGTGTTTGCATAATACACGCTGTTATTGTATCTGAGGATGATCTTTTGTTTCTTTTTATATATATTGTCCTCTCTCCATTTATGGGCTTTAAGGTAAGAAGCGATGCTGGCAATGGCATCGTCATGCTGGAAAAGATCAATCTTGTTATCTCCGTTTCCATCAGATCCGTATCTTTTGATATTTGAAGGAAGAAACTGCGGCAGCCCAATAGCACCCTCTGTTGAGCCCTTGATAATAAAAGGATCAATAGTGTGCTCCTTGGCATAGGCAAGAAGGGCCTTTAGTTCCCTGTAGGCCCTGGTACTCTTTTTCTTGAGCTTTGTTTTAATCTGGTCGGGAGTCAGGCTTGATCTTTCTTTTACGGGGATTCGGTTGACGATCTGTTGGTAAATTTCTGCCTCTAAAGAAAGTGACTGTGTTACCAAAATATTTACTGTGTTAAAGGAGCCGGTATATTTTCCAAATGCAGTCTCTACCGAAAGGATTGCTACCACCACAGGGGCGGAGACGCCGAAATGGTTCTCTGCCTTTTTAAGGGTTGTATCATGGGCTTTAAGGTAGGAGACAGCCTTGTTTACAGAGTCTTGTGTGAGAAACTGGGCATAGTTAAGATTAGCCTCTTTTCTGATCAGGCTCAAAGCTACTACTTTGTGCAACAGCTCAAGCTTCGGATGAGTAAAAAGAGTGTGGAGATATTCTTCCTCTATACCGTCTGCCTGTAAGCGCGTAAGTAAATTATCAAAGACTGGATTAATATCTTCTGTATGGGCAGGATTTAAAAATAGCAGCTGTGCTAAAAGCAGAAAAATAAAAAGAATACATGTGGTGAGATATTTCATACGATTATCAAAATTAGCATAGATGATAAGATTTTAATCGATTATAAGGATAGCAGATTAAACTATATAGAACTTCATTAGTCAACAGTTTCATATGTTCATGGTCCTGCTATCAAACTTTTTAAAAACTGAAGAAACGCCCATCCTCGTTACAAAAATAAATTTTTAAAAGTCTCAAAAATATTATTTGTTATATATGGAAAAAATGGCGAATAACAAATAACGAATACCATTGTCTGTAGCGCATTCAATAACTGTTATAGATTGGAGATATCACTATGGAGTGCAACCAGGCAGAGAATCGCAATAAATGTAACTGCACCTATGAACCATGTTCAAGAAAAGGTATGTGCTGCGAGTGCATCGCATATCATTTACGATTACGGGAGCTGCCAGCATGCTGTTTTCCCGATGATGCAGAGGCGACCTTTGACAGATCCTTTGAGTATTTTTCCAGATTAGTTCAAGAGGAAAAAATTTGATCTTCCCTAAAAGATTTTGATCTCCTTGAGAGATCGCTCTTTTGTTTCTAAGGATACGCCATCGTGTAAGGCCTTGTCAGCTATATCTTTTCCGAGCAAGGCGGCGCCAATAGCACCGGTCAAAAGAGGTTCAGGTGGTACGGCTAAGGCATAGCCCAATTTATCAGAAAGTGCCTTCACCAGGCCCACATTTTTTGCTCCTCCGCCTGTAACAACAACTTCCTCTACAACATGAAGTCTATTTACCATCCTTGAAATCCTGTTAGCCAGTGATTCATGAATGCCGGCAACTAAATTGTGGAGAGACACCCCTTCTGACAACCTGGCTACCACCTCCTGCTCGGCAAATACAGTGCAGATATTGCTTATTTTCGCAGGATTTTTGCCTTGTAAACCTATTTTACCCATTTCTTCTATTTTAATCCCTAATGCATCAGCAATAATCTCTAAGAATCTCCCGGTACCAGCAGCACACTTGTCATTCATAACAAAATCTACAGGTTTGCCATTGTTGATCTTTATCCCTTTACAATCCTGACCTCCTACCTCAATAATTGTTTTGGCCTCAGGGAAAAAATTTGCCACTCCTTTGGCATGACAACTAATTTCCGTTATCTGTTTGTCAGCAAAGGGGACATTGATCCTTCCATACCCCGTTGCCACTACATAGGTAATCGCCTCAAAAGGGAGATCACTTTCCTTTAATGCCTTCTCCATTACCTTATTGGCCAATCTTCTCTGCTCCGGACCGGTAGGCCCTATATTAAAGGCGATAATCCCTTTGTTCATGATCACCACCTTTGTCATAGTGGAGCCTATATCAACGCCAGCAAAATACTGTGTCATAACTGTTACCTTGGTACACAATGGTATTGTACTATGTAAGCCGTGTAAAGAGCGATGGCTTCTGTATTACACCTTATTTTTCTTTGTTTGCTCCAGGGTTTCAATAAATGCGTCAATCCTGTTTCTTGTATCGACCTCAGAATAGGAGCTTATGTCCACGATATCACTTTCCAAAATCAAGGAGGGGAGCTCTCTCTTTTCATCCTTTTTTTGTCGATTTGACCCTAATATTAATACAGGAATTGGTTTATATATCTTTTTTAATTGATTGAGCTGCCAGATAAGGCCAAGATGCCACGTTCTGCATGAGAATGCCTCATGCATGACAATACCATCAATCTGGTAGTCTTCAATATATTGTATTAACCGTTCTACATCTGGTTCTGATCCAGGCCTTTTTCTGGCCTTGTCATACCAGTAGGTCCAGTATCTAATCCATCTCCAGGCGAGTCGTTCAATGGGATCATTGGTGTCGGGTATGTTTAGCCTGTAGATAGGCTCGATCATGCGATATGTTGTCTCAACTGGAAATACCGCTCCTTTGCTATTAAAATAATTAAAGTCACTCAGGGCAAACCATGATGGTAATCCACCACCCCAAAGGAGCCTATATTTTTCATCCTTAACAACGCCCTCTTTTCTGGCAATCTTGTCTTTAAGCTCTTTATTTAATTCAAGAAAAAAATCATATCCTTCCTGTGTGCCAAGCATAAAGACCATAGGCACCATGGTATTCATAGCATCTCCTGTCCCCATTGGTGCAGGAACAGCCCTTCTAAGTTCATACGTTTCCCAGATTAGACTCCATGTCCTCTCGCCTAAATCAACAAGCTCACTCAATCGGTCCCAATCCATTTTTCTTCCGGTTTGCCGTTCCAGGAATTTAATTAGGCCACGCAATTCTTCCACAATGTATTTTATATAATAATCTTCAACTTCGGCTATCTTAATGTCATCTTCATAGAGGGGCCATGGTAAGCCAACATTGTAAATAGGAACATCGGGCATATATTGCTGCACTGCCTGATACCATTTATTTCTCGGGTCGCACAGAATTTGACCACTGGATAACATGAAATCAGGTTTTGCCTGTCCTCCCCATGGAGCATCAGGAGGCATCTCATCTAAGTCTTCCCTCCACTGGTCAAATCCGAGCCCACAGAGTGCATATGTGCAAAGAGAACGAGAAAAGTTAAGAGATTCTGCCTTTTCAAGGAATCTCGTGGCATCCCTTTTTGCACCGCAAATGCCAGCGTAATTCTCGGTCCAGACTGGCACTATATCCATTGCCCTTATGATTTCATCATAGCTGCAGACAATAAATGCATAAGCTATTGATTTTCCTTCCTCCCGTGCCTTTACAGTGCCACCAATAGTGGCCTTTACCATGGGCCCAATTTTTCCGGCGGCTTCAGTTGCATGTCTTCTTCTTTTTCTTTCTTCTTTTTTTTGTTCTTCAGCCATTTGGTAACACCTCCATATTCTTGTTCACATATTATTGTCTCATTCTTGGAGAAAAACCCTCGCCTTTAGGTAAAAATTTTTGCATTAAAAATCCTAAATCCGAATACCCGCCTGCCATGGAAAGTATTTAGGGATAGAATAATAACTGTGAAAATAACATTAGCTTTAAACGTACTACCCTTAATCTACACAAAGGTATTGCGGGCAGGTCTAAATCCTAAACAAATCATAAATTCAAATGACCTAAAATCAAAACTGTTTCGAATTTTTGGATTTGTGATTTTGAAATTGTTTAGGGTTTCGAATTTAGTGCTTAGAATTTTAAAAAATTTTAATCAACTTTTAGTTGAAATCAAATCTACCGCTTTTAAGGCAATAGTGGTTTAATTTATTCAATCATCTCAAGAAATGCCTGGATTCTTGTGCGTAATCGGCCAATAGTACCCGCCGAGTATTCATCCTCAAGATAGAGGACCGGCATTTTTAGGGAATCAAGGTATGCCTTTCGTGCAGGTACCTCAAAACCAAATGGATCACAATATTTATAGAGATAGAGGATAACACCATCCACATCAAATTCCTTAATTAAGGAGCCGACATCACCAAATCTTGACTCAAGATCTTCCTGATAGATTTCCCCCACCTTTTCCCTGTAGGTTCTGGGGCAATGAATTTTATCCAGATAACGGTGGGCGAGTGTATCTACAGGATTACCCCCAACCTCAGTTTTAGGCCAGTAATCCCTGGTGCCGATACAGAGACTGTCAGCTACCACATTTGCGCCACTATCCTCGATAAGCTTGAAAAAATCAATATTATCCACGCAGGCGCCGTCAATCAGTATTCGAGGCGCCTTTTTAGAAGGAGCTTCTTTTCTCTGCTTGAGTTTTTCTAAAACCTCATCAAATAATTCATTGGCTTCGTTAACAGGCAGGCTCAGCCCAACGGTCAGTATTTTTGCTATTTCCGTGCCTGAGACAAGAGGTGGGTTGGACTTCCTTAATTCATAAAGTGCCTTTGCCTTGTCCCTATTTTTGTTATATAAATCAATTGCTTCTGAAAGTTTGCCGTCCGATATTTCTTTTCCAACGAACCTTCCAAGGCTTTTTCTGAATGTCTCTAACTCTGACCTAAAGAAATCCATAGAAGGACCTCTTGCTGTGTGAGGGAGATTAATAAAATGCGAATAAGGTAAATCCAGTGAATACCTCCATACACTATAGGTTCTTGTAATGCTGTCACAGGCATGAGGTAGAACAAGACCTTCGCAAAAATCATATCTTCCCTTTAACGAAACATCAAAACAACTCCGCATAAAAGGGCATGCGATGGTCTCCATCTGTGTATCGCCTTTTGTGATAGGTTCATGGACATCTCCCCTTATCCTGAACGGCAGAAATCCAGCTGCCGAAATAAACTCCACTGGAACAAGCGAGCAAAGATAGGCTATTACCTTCTGGCCCTGATCTTTCAGTTCTCGTGCCCTGAGCCCATAGTTCTGATAATATTTTTCAACCTTAGACAAGATGTCACTATTTTGTTCATTCATCAGCTATATCTCCTTTTTGAGTTTCTCTTTCTGCTTACACGATTTACGTTATGGCTATTTTGTAGCTACAAAGTAACTAAATTATTATGGCTTGTCAATATATTCTCGCTTCTCCAAAGATCCTTTATTCAGTCTTGGAACTTAGGGGCTTTGCCCCAATCGGAGTAATGGAGTACTGGAGTGATGGGTTCAAAAGATCATAGAGCAAAGGGCATGGATCATAGTTTGTGCCTTTTCACGCTTAGCGCTGATTGCTGATTGCTTACAAAAAAACACAGTGAGAATAATATATTGTATTGAGAAAAAATCTGTTGTTTTTCTTTTCAAATTATATATTTTACTTTTTAAGGAGGTAATAGATGATGATAGAGAAGAACGAGATAATAGCCAGCTACGATCAAGACTCAAAAAGATATCATAGATATGTGATTGACGAAGGCTAGGGGATTGTTGGAAATATTTATGTCCCAAAAGGGAAAGAGATCCCAAAGGAATTAAAAATTACGCTAAGGGTCAAAGAATAATAACAACCCTCAAAAAAAGCCCTGCCCTTACTTTTTTCTTTCCATTATAAAAAATCTCGTGTGCAGAAGGTCCTGGATAACCTGAAATTCCATGATCTAGATTGCAGTATGCGTCGAAAATTGTATAAAGGTGACAGGCCGTCCAAATTTCCTTCAAGATTTATATCTCTTGCTTGCAGATGTTTGATGGAAGGCAAGATATCAAGAGGCACCTTTGCAGAATATCTGGAAATAGATCGGGCTGAGATAGACGACTATGTGGATGAAGTTGGATTTATTGAAGAAAACTATGCGAAAATTGCTACTGCTTGATGCCGATGTTATCATTGATCTCCATCCACTTAGTTTTTGGAAAATATGCAATCTTGTGCACGTTTTGCACGAACTTGCTGATCCACAAAATTACATTAGAATTGTAATTTTTCATTGCAATCTTACAAAATATCTGTATATTTACACTATGAAAAAAGATCACATAAGGCGATTACTCAAAGCCCCCGAACGTTCTTTTTTCCTTTTCGGCCCACGTGGCGTTGGGAAAACTACCTGGATGAGACATGTCTTTCCTGATGCCTCCTTTTTTGACCTGCTTGATCCATCTTTAAGCCTGGAACTTTCTCAAAAGCCCGGCAACCTTGAAGCTATGGTTGGAAAAATGCCGGAGGATTCCTGGGTAGTCATTGACGAGATTCAAAAGATACCCGATCTCCTTGATGAAGTTCACCGCTTGATGGAAGCAAGGAGGTGGAGGTTCGCATTATGCGGTTCATCAGCCAGGAAGTTACGTCGGCGTGGAACGAACCTTTTAGGAGGACGGGCCATTACCCGCAACATGGATGCCTTCTCCTATAAAGAACTTGGTGAAGCTTTTGATGTTGACTTTTCGCTCCAATGGGGATTTCTGCCATGGGTTCAACTTGACCGGAAAAATGCTCCTGATATTCTAAATTCTTATGTGAATACATACA
>Ga0233414_10000322_pt1 | contig 20364 bp, 18 predicted proteins | sample Na_anoxic_10_MG_FD_189020 | JGI IMG/M metagenome (GOLD analysis project Ga0233414, IMG submission 189020) | Seawater microbial communities from Saanich Inlet, British Columbia, Canada - Na_anoxic_10_MG | ecosystem: Environmental > Aquatic > Marine > Inlet | place: Canada: British Columbia... | reverse complement strand
CAAGAGGCGGTTTTTGTTGTTTCACCTTTTTAAGTGTTTCTGCAGCATCCAACATATTTTTTTCAAGTTTCCAAGCCAGGTGAAGAACGATATGCCATCTTAGAGTGTCTTTCTCCAGAGGGGTAGAAAAACCTTCTCCCATTTGATTGATCATTTTTCTGATCTCCCACGACATATCCTCAGAAGTGGGTGTTTCCATGGCTGTCCTTAAAAAGGCTGTGTATCCCTTGTCTTGGTTATGTCTGATCCACAGATTATATTCAGATAGCAGGCCCTTGATATCTTCTTTCGGCTTTAAGTGTGAGGGAGGGCGGGCGATGTGAACAAGAGATAAGTCTTGTATTTTGGCTGTTGGAAGGGGTATGTCAATGAACCATGGTTGACAGATCGTTAGCCTCCCAAAGAGGTCAAGTATTTTTTTTAGGTCTGGATAGGCAATATGTGAATAAGGGAAAAGAATAACAGGTGGATCAAACAATTGCTTAGCCCTCTTATTTGGATTCTGGTTCCTGACTTCTGAACAGTTAATAATTACTCATATATCACCAACCTGTATCCTTTTCAAATAAAAATCAAAACACAGAACCTTTCTTTTGCCGGCCTTTATTTTACCTTGACTACATAAGCTACTTAGATTAATAATATTAGGTTAATTTAGTGAAAAAATACATGCCGAAAACGAGAATTTAATATTTTATGGAGAAGATAAACCCAGTTATTGAGGAAAGGATTAGTAAGGCCCAGAAGTTAAAGGCAATGGGTATTGATCTTTATCCTGCAGGATATCAGAAAGACATCACGATATCTGAAATAATAGCACATTTTGAAAAGATGGACAATGATACTTTGGAGCACGAAAGTACGTCATTCAGAATTGCAGGCAGGATAATGTCCCGCCGGGACTTTGGTAAGGCCTCTTTCATTCATATTAAGGATAGAACAGATCGCATCCAGGCGTATGTCAGAAAAGATAAAGTAACAAATGAAAAGTTCGACATATTCAAGCTGATGGACATAGGAGACTTTGTCGGCATAAAAGGCTCTGTTTTTAGGACTAAAACCGGTGAATTAACCATATTGGCAGAAGACTTAATTTTGCTTGGAAAGTCACTAAGGCCTCTTCCGGAGAAATGGCATGGCCTGACGGATGTGGAAACGAGGTACCGGCAGCGCTATCTGGACTTGATCGTTAATGATCGTATCATAGATGTGTTTGTTTCGAGGAGCCGCATCATTCATGCTATCAGGGAATTCTTTATTAAAAGAGATTTCCTGGAAGTAGAGACGCCCATGATGCAGCCTATTCCAGGGGGAGCAACAGCCAGGCCGTTCAAAACATTTCACAATGCCCTTGGAATGGATCTCTACCTGAGAGTGGCTCCTGAGCTTTATCTTAAGAGGTTAGTGGTAGGCGGCCTTGAAAGGGTTTTTGAGATAAATAGGAATTTCAGAAATGAGGGTATTTCCACAGAGCATAACCCAGAATTCACCATGCTGGAATTCTATATGGCCTGCGCCACATATGAGGACCTTATGGTTCTGACAGAAGAACTCTTTAACTATATTCTTCAACAGGTTTTTGGCCGAACAAATATAATATATCAAGAACAGAGTATTGATTTCAAAAGCCCTTGGCCGAGAATATCCCTATTCGATTCCCTGAGGGATATAGGAGGTGTTAAGAAGGAAGTATTCAAGAGTAAGAAATACGCAGAAGAATTTGCCTTGGACTGCCAGATAAATATATCTAAAAGAGATGGGTATGGACAGATTTTGACAAAGCTTTTCGACCATTTAGTGGAACCAAAATTGATCAGCCCTACTTTCATTATTGGTTATCCGACTGAAATCTCACCGCTTTCCCGTCGTAATGATCAAAACCCCAACATCACTGATAGGTTTGAGCTTTTTATTGGAGGAAAAGAAATAGCAAATGCATTTACTGAATTGAATGACCCTGTGGATCAACGACAGAGATTCGAGTCCCAGGTGGTTCTTAGAGAGGCAGGCGATAAAGAGGCTTTGTTCATGGACGAGGATTATTTATTGGCCCTGGAGTATGGGATGCCGCCTACTGCAGGAGAAGGCATCGGAATTGACAGACTTGTCATGCTGCTGACGGATTCGCCTTCAATAAGGGACGTCATTCTATTTCCACAAATGAGATCCAAATAGGACTTATGCGCCAATGTTCGAATTGTTCCTTGGGATAAGATACCTTAAAGCAAAACGGAAACAGACCTTCATATCTGTAATTACAGTAATTTCGGTGGCCGGTGTAATGATAGGTGTGATGGCACTTATAGTGGTCCTTTCTGTGATGAATGGGTTTAGGGCGGATTTAATGTCTAAAATTCTTGGTGTTAATTCGCATCTCCTTGTGTTGAATTTTGAGGGTGCTTTTAAGAATTACAAAGAGGTTGGAATAAAGATCGATAAAGTAAACGGTGTGGTTGCCTCAACACCCTTCATTTATTCTCAGGTTATGCTCAATAGGGCAGGAAATGTCTCAGGTGCTGTTTTACGGGGTATTGATCCAAAAAATGCAGGCAAGGTATTGAGCATTGAGAGTATGATAAAAAAGGGATCATTAAATGCCCTTATAAATAGTCAAAACGAATTGCCTGCTATTGTCATTGGCCAAGAGCTTTCAAGACAATTAGGGGCCCATCTTGGAGATATATTGAGTATGGTTTCACCAGAGGGGAAACTAACTCCCTTAGGCAGGGCACCAAACTCCCGGAAATATAAGGTTGCTGCTATTTTTGATTCAGGCATGTATGAGTATGATGCTTCGATGGCGTATATCTCCCTGAAAGAAGCACAAGATTTTTTAGGGGTAGGGAAGCGTGTAACAGGCCTGGAGGTCAGAGTTGATGATGTATATCAATCCAATAAAATCGCAAGGAGTATTCAAGATAATCTGGGTTATCCTTACTGGACCAAAGACTGGAAAGAAATGAATAGAAGCCTTTTTTCAGCACTGAAGCTGGAAAAAATTACCATGTTCGTTATTTTGACCATGATCGTTTTGGTTGGAGCGCTAAATATTATCAGCACACTGGTTATGGTGGTTATGGAAAAGACAAGGGATGTGGCAATTCTGAGGGCTATGGGTGCTACTGCAAAGAGTATTATGTCAATATTTATGCTCCAGGGTGTATTTATAGGGATTGTGGGCACGATGACAGGCCTTGCCTCTGGACTGGGTATTTGTCATTTACTGGCAAAATATAAATTCATTAATTTGCCATCGGATATTTATTATATCTCAACTCTCCCTGTGCAGGTCGAATTTTGGGACGTCTCGTTTGTGGCCCTGGCTGCCGTGGCTATATCTTTTCTTGCTACTATCTACCCATCCTGGTATGCATCGAAGTTGGATCCGGTAGAGGCCATCAGATATGAATAAACTTATGGGCTTTGCCCTAAATGGAATATGTGATTATTGCTGACACTTGAGAGCATATATAAATCCTTTACTCATCATGAGGACTTGATTGACATTTTAATGGGGATTGACCTTGTAGTGAATTCCGGGGATAGCATTGCCATCATGGGTGCTTCAGGTGTTGGGAAGTCAACATTGCTGAATATTATGGGGAGTCTTGAGCCACCCACAAAAGGCACTGTCAAATTCGGAGAGGAAAATGTATATGAAATGGAAGAAGCGGCCCTCTCCCATTTCAGGAACAGGGAGATTGGTTTTGTATTTCAATTCCATCATCTCCTGCCGGAATTAAATGCACTGGAAAACACCATGATGCCTGCCTTGATTGCACGATATCCCAAAGAAGAAGCCACTGAAGTAGGGAAGGAGTCTCTTGAAAAAGTTGGGCTAAAAAGACGTATGACCCACCGAGCCGGAGAGCTTTCCGGAGGTGAGCAACAACGGGTTGCCATTGCGCGTGCACTTATAATGAACCCTAAGTTGATATTGGCAGATGAGCCAACAGGAAACCTTGATTGGTCAACAGGGCAAGAAATTGCTGATCTTCTCCTTCAGCTTAACAGAAAGGAGAAAATTGCAATGGTTATTGCTACACACAACGAGAGGTTGGCCGGAAAGATGTTTAAACAAATAGAGATTATTAATGGACAAATTCGATAAGGCAATTGTGAAGAAAATGAAACTTGGGATAACCTGGGTCTTGATTGGGTTATTTTTATTTATTGGCAGTTTTCTGAGCCCAAAGGTAGTCGTGGCAGAAAAGAGAGAAAAAGTGGCTGTATTACCTTTTAGAGTTCACGCTTTGAAACCTCTTGACCACCTCCAACTGGGTTTGCAGGAAATGTTGACCCACCGATTGGAAAAGAGGGGTTTTAGTATGGTTAGCCCTAAGGTAATCAACAAACATCCTCTGGCCTTTTTGCCAGCCTTTGAAATGAAAGAGTTCATCAAATTGGGTAAGGCCCTTAAGACCGAATGGATCATCTCAGGAAGCGTTACTCAGATTGGTGAAAAGTTTAGCATTGATCTGAAGGTGGTTGACGTAGATGAAGTACGACTGCCTTTTTATATATTTGGGGTGGCTGATGAAATTGATGCCTTTGCTGACAAACTTAAACGTATTGCAGTTAGCATTGACCATAAGATTTCCAGAGTTGTCCAGGTCGATTCAGTTCAAGTTAAGGGCAATCAGCGTATTGAGAAGGAGGCAATCCTGGCCGTTGTAAAAACCAAGAAAGGGGATAGCCTTGACCAGGAACAGCTCAACAAGGATCTCAGTGATATCTATAAGATGGGATATTTTAAGGACGTCAAGATAAAAACCGAAGATGGTCCGAGCGGGAAAATTGTGACATTTATTGTGACCGAAAAGCCTTCAATTGGTGAGATTGTCTTTGAGGGAAACGAGGAAGTGAAAGATGATAAATTAGAAGAAGAGCTGGGAATTAAACTCTACTCCATTCTTGATCATAACGAAATCAGGCAAAGCATTAACAGGCTGAAAGAATATTACCATCAGAAGGCATACTACAATGTTGATATCGAAGGTAGCACTGAACCACTTCCCAACAATGAGGTGCTATTGAAATACATTATTGATGAACATAAAAAGGTATACATAACAAAGATTCAATTTGAGGGAAATAAGCACTATGATGACGACGATCTCAAGGATTTGATGGAGACAGATGAAAAAGGCCTTTTATCATGGATTACAAAATCGGGTTATTTAGATAAAAACAAGTTGGAGTTCGATGTCGAAAAAATAAACTCGTTTTATCATAATCATGGTTTTATAAATGCCAAAGTGGGTGAGCCTAAGATTGTTTTTGTAAAGGATGAAGGTCTGCATATCACCATTAAAGTCCATGAAGGACATAAGTACACTGTCAATAAAGTAGCCGTTGAAGGGGATCTGATAATTCCAGCAGACAAGCTTTTAGAAAAGGTTCAGATTGGTAAGGGAAAAACCTATAATCGCGAAACCATTCGTAGAGATATCGCGACCCTAAAGAGTGTATGCGGTGATGAAGGGTATGCCTACGCAAATGTCACGACCAGCACAAAGGTGAATGATAAGGCCCATTTTGTGAACATTACTTATAAGATCTCAAAAAATGTAAAGGTTCGTTTTGAAAGGATCAATATCATAGGGAATACGAGAACCAGGGATAAGGTTATCCGACGCGAACTGAAGGCCATTGAGGGTGAATATTTTAGTGGAAAATCAATCAGGAAGAGCACCGAAAATCTTTGGCGCCTTGGGTTCTTTGAAGATGTTAAGATCAAGACAAAAAAAGGAAGCCTCGATGATCAGATGATATTAGATGTCGAGGTTAAAGAAAAAGCCACCGGTAACTTCAGTATAGGTGCAGGGTACAGCTCGAGGGATAAAGCCTTTGTTAGTGCTTCAATAGCTGAGAACAACCTGTTTGGGTATGGACAAAAATTGCAGGCAAGAGGCAAGCTTGGGGAGGAATCAGAAGAATTCAGTATCCGCTTTGTCGAACCGTGGCTTTTTAATGTAAATCTATCTGCCACTACTGAACTTTATCAATGGATGTATGAGTATGACGAGTATACGCGGGACAGTATTGGGGGCGCCCTCGGTCTTGGATTCCCTTTGAGAATTGATGAATATACAAGGGGATCGGTGAAATATGACTATGATAATGCCGATATTTATAACATTGCAGATGATGCCTCTTCAGCACTCAAAGACATGGAAGGAAAGAATATAACTAGTAGTATGTTCTTTAAGATAAACAGGGACAGCAGGGATAGATTATGGGATACCAGCAGGGGATCTATTAACAGTATATCTTTAGAATATGCTGGAGGATTTCTCGCAGGTGATGAGTTCTTCAATAAATATGAGGCCAGATCAGCCTGGTATTTTCCTGTTTTCTGGAGCACAGTTTTCCTGGTGCAAGGCCAATTGGGATATATTGAACAAAGGTCCGGGGGGAAGCTTTCGGTTTTCCAAAAATTCATGATAGGGGGGATGAATACTGTTCGCGGTTTTAATTATGATTCTATTTCACCTGTTGATCCTGTTACCGGAGATAAGATAGGCGGTGAAAAGATGATGGTCTTTAATCTTGAATACCGCGTCCCATTGTTTAAAGAACAGGGAATAGTCGGGCTTGTATTTTTCGATGCAGGTAATGTATTTACAAAGGATGAGAATTATACCTTTAATGGGATCAGGGATTCGGTTGGAGCTGGTATCAGATGGTATTCTCCTATGGGGCCACTTCGCCTGGAATATGGTAAGAACTTAGACCCGCGAGAGGGCGAACCAGCAGGTAAATGGGAGTTTTCCGTTGGAGGAACATTCTAAATATTTATATTTTAGGAGGTAAAAATGAAACATTTTTTTTGTTTACTTGTGGCGATTACGTTTGTAATTGGCCTACAGTACAATGCTTTCAGTGCAGATAGTTGTAAGATCGCTGTGATAAACATGCAAAAACTCCAAGAGAAATCAAAAAAATTCCAGGAAATCAGAGAAAATTTAAGGCAGAGACATGAGATCTTGCAGAAAAAACTGGATGATGAAAAGAATGAAGTGGTCAAAATGGAGGAGGAACTGAAAAAACAGGGCATGATGTTGAGTCTTGATGCCAAAGAAGATAAGCTGAAACAACTAACAAAAAAGAAACGATATTACAAGTATCTTGCTGAAGAATTTACACAAGAAATGAAAGAGGCTGAAATAGCGGCCACAAATAAATTTGGAAAAGAAATTGAGAAGGTGGTGACAAAGATCGGGGAAAGAGAAGCATATACTTTAATTCTTGGAAAGAGGACTGTGGGTCTTGTTTACTATAATAATGCGATTGATATCACGGATGAGGTCATAAAGGCATACGACCAGAAAAAATAACAGGAGAGTTTCGGAGTTGCACATACTTCTTAAGAAGATTGCCCAAGTAGTAGATGGAGAAGTAATTGGGGATGACAGCATAATGATTTCAGGCGTTAACTCATTATCTTCTGCATGCCCTGGAGAGATTTCCTTTTTTACTGATCCGAGATATAAAGAGAGTCTAAAGAAAACAAAGGCCTCCGCATTGATAGTCCAAGAGGAGAACCATTATTTCAGTGAAACTCAAGTAGTAGTTTCAAACCCACAATTAGCTTATGCCAAAGTGGCCAGTCTTTTTGCTCCCCCTATATCCAGGTATCCTGGAATCAGCGAGGGTGCTGTTATACATGAAAGTGCCAGCATTGGAGAGAGTGTTTCTATTTATCCTACAGTTTACGTTGGAAAAAATACAGTGATAGGAGATGAGGTCACCCTGTTTCCAGGAGTTTTTATAGGCGATAGGGTTAAAATTGGAAACAGGACCTTGATCTATCCCAATGTCAGTGTTTTACAAGACTGTCTTATTGGAAATGATGTTATAATACACGCTGGTACTGTGATAGGAAGTGACGGATTTGGTTTTGTTAGGGATGGATCGAAATCCGTCAAAATACCTCAGACCGGGTTTGTTCAAATTGATGACCACGTAGAAATAGGGGCCTGTAATTGTATTGATCGGGCAACTATTGGCAAAACATGGATAAAAACAGGCGTGAAGACCGACAACCTGGTGCAGGTGGGTCACAATGTGAGTATTGACGAGGATACAATCGTGGTTGCTCAGGCAGGGATCTCTGGAAGCTGTAATATTGGTCGTGAGGTGATCATAGGCGGGCAAGTTGGTATCATTGATCATATAGATATTGGAGATCGGGCCATGATCGGATCACAGTCAGGTGTTGCTAAATCTGTTTCTCCTGGAGAAGTTGTCTCAGGAACTCCGAACATGCCACATCGTCTTTGGCTGAGAACCTCGCGGCTGATAACACGGCTACCTCAATTCAATGAACGTTTGCGAAAACTTGAAAAAAGGATGGAGAAATTGGAAGAGGAGTAATTTTTGCTATGAAGCTTCCCTTGATTTATGAAGACATCATAAGAATACTTCCCCACAGATATCCCTTTCTACTTGTCGATAGGATTATTGAAATAGAACTTTGGAAAAGAGTAGTAGGCCTTAAAAATATTACATCTAATGAACATTTTTTCCAGGGTCATTTTCCGCGAAATCCTATTATGCCAGGGGTCCTTATTGTTGAGGCAATGGCCCAGGCGGGAGGCATATTGGCTCGGCTGTCAGTTTCCGGCCTTCTTGAAAAAGAAAGTAACAATTTGATCTATTTCATGTCCATGGATAAGGTGAAATTCCGTAAGCCAGTCGTTCCTGGAGACCAGCTTAGATTAGAAGTACAGGTCTTAAGGACTGGTTCAAGAATTTGGAAAATAGCCGGTAAGTCCTTTGTAGAAAAAGACCTTGTTGCTGAAGCAGAACTTGTTGCCACGATCGATTGAGGACTTATCCTTCAGGCCATTTAATTGTTTAACCGGTTCACTACCAAATTAATTTTAAAGGATCATCTCCCGATTTCAAGAGGCATGCTATGAAAATACACCCTTCAGCAGTGGTAAGCCCCAGTGCTGAACTTGGGCCTGACGTTAAGGTTGGGCCTTATAGTACAATAGGAGATCATGTTACTATTGGCCGTGATACTGAAATAGGGACCCATGTAGTAATTGAAGGACATACACAAATCGGAGAAAGAAATAAAATATATCCCTTTTCATCTATAGGTAATCCACCACAGGATATAGCATATCGTGGCGAAGACACTCGTATTTTAATCGGGAATGATAACGTGATTAGGGAGTATGTCACGATCAATAGAGCAACAACCAAAGAGAATTGGGAAACGGTTATAGGCAACCATAACTTCATAATGGCTTATGCACATATTGCTCATGACTGTTTTCTTGGAGACAGAGTAATTATGTCCAATGTGGCAACCCTTGGCGGGCATATAACAATTGGAGATCATGCGATCTTGGGTGGACTTGTTGCGGTTCATCAGTTTGTAAGAATAGGCTCCTATGCGTTCATAGGGGGCAAAGCAGGTATTGATAGAGATATACCACCATTTATGATAACGGCAGGGGCAAGGGCAAAGCTCTATGGCATCAACAGGAAAGGTTTGAGTCGTTTGGGGGTTCCCCAGGAGTCTATCGACGGGTTGAAAAAGGCTTACAGAATTATATGGAAGGATAACAGGAGGTTTAGTGAAGGGATAAAACAGGTCAGAGATGAGTTAAAACCCTTCCCTGAACTGGATATGCTCTTAAATTTTTTTGACGGTACAAAACGGGGAGTATTGAGGTAAAGATAGTTCCATGCTTGAAAATAGCGACACTATTGGTCTGATTGCCGGTGGAGGCCAGTTCCCTCTGATGGTTGCAGAGGCCGCAAGGAAACAGAACTCAAATGTGGTTGCAGTGGCTCACATTGGCGAGACAGATCCGTCATTGGCAGATAAGGTCGATGAGATCGTTTGGATAAAGCTTGGGCAGTTAGGTCAGTTGATCAAAGCCCTCAAAAAAAATGGTATTCAAAAGGCTTTAATGGCGGGTTCGATCAACAAGAAGCGAATGTTTGAGAACGTCAGGCCTGACCTGAAGGGTCTCACGATTATGTCAAAACTAATTGTCTTTCATGATGACGATATCTTGGGGGCAGTGGCCGGGGAACTGGCCAAAGAAGGGATAGAACTCATCAGTTCTACATCACACTTACCAGAATTGTTAACTCCGGCAAAATGCTTTACCAAAAAGAAACCGAGTAAGGCTGAGAAAGACGACATCACCTTTGGATGGAAAGTTGCAAAAGAGTTGGGCGGCCTGGATATTGGTCAGTGTGTTGTGGTAAGAAAGAAAACGGTTCTGGCAGTAGAGGCAATAGATGGCACTGATGAGACTATTCTCAGGGGTGGGAAATTAGCCAGGGAAAAGGCTGTTGTTGTTAAAGTGAGCAAGCCCAAACAGGACCTGCGTTTTGACCTGCCTTCTGTTGGTTTTAGAACGGTTAAGGTGATGTCTGATGTTAAGGCATCGGTGTTGGCCGTGGAGGCGGGTAAAACTTTGATGTTTGACAGGTCAGAGATGATCTCGTATGCGGACAGGAAAGGTATTTGCATTATAGGGTACGAAAAATCTCAAAGGAATTGATAAAAAAGTGAATCAGAATAAACTGAGAGTTGGTGTTATAGGCGTAGGCCATCTGGGCGAATATCATGTGCAAAAATATAAGACTATACCAGCCGTTGAACTGGTAGGGGTAGTGGATACTAATCCAGATCGGGCAAATGAGATAGAGCAGCGGTATAATATCAGGACCTATGGAAGTCACCAGGACATCTTAGACAAGGTGGACGCAGTAAGCCTTTCCGTGCCTACAGAGATACATTTTGATTTAGCTCGAGATATCCTCTCAAGAGGTATTCATATTCTAATAGAAAAGCCAATCACCTATAAGCTCGAAGATGCCAATGGTTTGTTAAGTTTAGCACAAGAAAAAAATTTAGTGCTCCAGGTGGGTCTTGTGGAACGTTTCAATCCGGCAGTAGCCAGGATGGAATCCTTGTTGAACAGACCTATTTTTATTGAGTCTCACCGTATGAATCAATTTACCACGAGGGGAATAGACGTAGATGTTGTACTTGATTTAATGATCCATGATCTGGATATCATTCTCCATGTTATCCCATCAGAGGTCAAAGAGGTTCATGCCGTGGGGATGTCTGTCATTACTGGAAAAACGGACGTGGCCAATGCCAGAATGATCTTTGAAAATGGCACAGTCGCCAACTTAACGGTAAGCAGGGTGTCTGATAAAACGTTGAGAAAGATTCGCGTATTTCAGCCGGATGCATATCTTTCTGTTAATTGTGTCAAGCGGCAACTTAGCGTCATCCGGTTAGATGTTGGTGTTGACTCTTCGAGTGATTTCCCTCAGATCACCTCAAATAAAATGGAATTCCCTGATAGCGATCCTCTGGCCGATGAGATTTCTTCTTTTGTGAACGCTGTTATCAATGGATCAGAACCGATCGTGACAGGGAGAGATGGGTTAAGGGCGCTTAAATATGCCCTTGGCATTATTGAACAGATTGAGAGAGGCTGCAAGTATTTCCAGGCCATTTGCTAATTCAAAAAATTCCAAGTTCGTAGTCATCGTCGCTGGTGAAGCCTCGGCCGATTTACATGGCTCAAATCTCGTCAAGGCCATGATGCGTTTAAACCCCGGCATTATTTTCTGGGGTATTGGGGGACAAAAATTAGAACAGGCCGGGGTCAAAATCCTCTTTTCTTCTTCCGATATGGCTGTAGTCGGCATGACTGAGGTACTCTGCAAACTTTACACGATCGTAAAAGCTTCAAGAAAACTTAAATCTATATTGAAAAACGATCGTCCTGACCTCCTGATTCTTATCGATTATCCAGGCTTCAATATCAATATTGCCAGGACCGCAAAGCGTTTCCAAATTCCAGTCCTGTATTATATCAGTCCTCAGGTATGGGCATGGCGAAGGGGACGGGTAAGGAAGCTATCACGCCGTATTGATCGTATGGCCGTTATTTTGCCTTTTGAGAAAGAATTTTACAGGCAAAGTGGGATGGAAGTAGAATACGTGGGACACCCACTTTTAGATACCTGTCCCGAAGAACTGGATAAAGAAAAGGCTATGATTAAATTGGGAGTGGAACTTGATTATCCAGTGGTAGGTTTGTTGCCGGGCAGCCGGAAGCATGAGATCAGTGAGCTGCTTCCTGCCATGGTCAAATCTGTGGAAATTTTGAGAGGCTCTTACCCTAATATCCGATGTCTGCTACCATTAGCGCGTACTGTCGAGCCCGAATTTGTTCAGTCTTTTATTGATAATTCAGATGTTTCCATCAAGGTTATCAAGGGAGATATTCATCAAGCCTTGAGTGTCTGCGATGTTGCCTTGGTGGCCTCTGGCACTGCGACCATGGAAACGGCCATTATGGGTGTTCCAATGGTTATTGCCTATAAAGTATCTCCTATTTCCTTTTGGATAGGCAAGATGATAGTAAAGGTCCCTTATATCGGGCTTGTAAATCTTGTAGCAAAAGAAAAAGTGGTGCCTGAACTGATTCAGGATGAAGTAACGCCTGATAGGCTCGCCCATGAGGCCCTGACTATTCTTGAAAATAAAAATGTTAGGGCAAGTATGATAATGAAACTAAAAGGTATTAAAGAAAATCTTGGAAGGGGAGGGGCCTCAGAGAGAACGGCTAAGATAGCTTTGGAAATAATGAGGTGATCACCTTTGGCTAAAACTATTCTGATTGTAGACGATGAAGTTAGCATCCTTCAGTCCCTGGAAGGCATTCTTTCGGATGAAGGATTTGAGACTATTTGTGTGGAGAGTGGGACATTGGCTCTGGAAAAGATCGAGGAGGTAATGCCCGACTTGGTTCTCCTGGACATATGGATGCCTGATATGGATGGTATTGAAACTCTTGTAAAGATCAAAGAGGCCTATCCAAATCTTCAAGTAGTTATAATGTCCGGGCACGGCACAATTGAAACAGCCGTAAAGGCGACAAAGATAGGCGCCTATGATTTTATCGAAAAACCCCTTTCACTCGAAAAACTCCTTTTATCGATCAATAATGCTCTTGATTATTACAGACTCGAGGAAGAGATAAACCTTTTTAAACAGAAAGAGAAGGACAAGTACAACATAACCGGTTACTCCAAATCTATTACCGAACTGAAGGAACAAATTAAAATTGTAGCGCCTACAAATGCCTGGGTTCTTATTTCTGGGGAGAATGGTACCGGAAAAGAGCTTGCAGCACATACTATACATCGATTAAGTGGACGAAACCATAAGCCAATGGTAGAGGTGAACTGTGCTGCAATTCCAGAGGAACTTATTGAGAGCGAACTTTTTGGGCATGAAAAAGGTGCCTTTACCGGGGCATCTACTATGAGGAAAGGAAAATTTGATCTTGCCCATGAGGGAACTATTTTTTTAGACGAAATTGGGGATATGAGCCTGAAAACTCAATCTAAGACACTAAGGATACTTGAGGAACAAAAATTCGAGAGAGTGGGAGGAAGCAGGACAATACATGTGGATGTTCGTGTTATTGCGGCCACAAACAAGGATCTTGAGACCGAGATTGAGAAAGGGAACTTTAGGGAGGATCTTTACTTTCGACTGAATGTTATTCCCATAATAGTTCCTCCCTTAAGAGAACGAGTTGAAGATGTCCCTGAATTGTTAAGTGTATTTCAAAAAGAAATTTCGTTAAATGCAAATCTGGAATCAAAGGAGTTTTCCAGTGAGTCTATTGAGATACTGAAAAAATACCAGTGGCCCGGAAATATCAGAGAGTTGAGGAATCTGGTAGAAAGATTAGTGATTATGACACCTAAAAAATTGATTCAGGCAAAAGACATCCCGCCACCTTTTAACAGGTTATCGGACGTGAAGGAGGGCTTTGATTCCGCTTTAATGTTTGGCTCGATTAAAGAGGCACGGGAGAAATTTGAAAGGGCTTTTATAGAAATCAAGTTGCGGGAGTTCAATGGAAATATTTCACAGACAGCAGAAGCCATAGGCGTCCAACGAAGCAGCCTGCATAGGAAGATCAAGGCATATGGGCTAAACGGGTTCAGATAGTAACATTGGGGTCATATCTTAATTAGGTTTTAGAGGGATGAGGCTTGGAGTCGTTTTATCTTTCCCCATATTTCCTCTCGCCCCTGCCGTGTTTTTGCGGAGAAGATTGTCGGAGTAGCGGACGAAATTTCCTTAAATTGACGCCCAACAATATCCGCCCGGGTTCGGGCCTGCTGACGGGAGACTTTGTCGGCCTTGGTGAGTACATGGATGGACGGTATGTTGTAGTATTTCAACCAGTTTAACAGATCAATATCGCCAGATGCAAGATCTCTTCTTATGTCAGTTATCACTATAACACATTTCAGGTTTGGTCTGCTGCTTAGATAAGTCTCCACCATATGCTGCCAGGACTTTTTGACCTTGATAGGGACACGGGCAAATCCATAACCGGGCAGGTCGACAAAGTACATTGATTGGCCCATACGAAAAAAGTTGATTGATTGAGTTCTTCCGGGCCTGGAACTTGTCTTGGCAAGACTTTTTCGGTTAACAAGAGTATTTATAAGGGAGGATTTGCCTACATTAGACCTGCCTGCAAACGCAATTTCTACTCTGTTTGAAGGAGGGTACTGGGATTCACGGAAAGCACTAATAATAAACTCAACATCCATTTTACTGTTCGCCAAATAATCAAATAAATCATATGATTAGATATTATAATTAATGCAATATATTAGAGTTCAATATTCATTTCAATATCTATTAAGGAAACCTTCCAGCCTATTCAATCCTTCTTTTATATTTTCAAGGGAATTTGCATAAGATAATCTGATATAACCCTCTGCGTTTTGGCCAAAATCGATTCCCGGGCTTACCGCGACCCCTGTTTTTTCCAGGATTTCAAAGGCCAGTTTGTAGGAATCAGCAGCAATGTGTTTGGCATTTATTAGCATGTAGAAGGCTCCGGCAGGTTCCACTGAAAGGCCAAATCCAAGCTCTCTAACTCTCTGGATCATGTACTTACGGCGTTCATTATATATAGCTTTCATCTGTTCCACATCGGCGTTGGCCTTTGTAAGGGCAGCCAAAGCGGCCCATTGGGAAACACTGCCGGCAGAAATATGGAAGTTTTGTTGTATCTTCTGTAAAGGGCGGATAAAGTCGGGAGGGGCAATTATGTAACCCAGGCGCCAGCCTGTCATTGCATAAAGCTTTGAAAAACCATTTAAAACAAAGGCATTCTCGGTAAACTCCAGGATGGAATGTTCTTTTTTTCCGTAAACAAGCCCATGATAAATCTCATCTGATATTATTGGGGGACCTAATTCAGCGATCTTTTCCATTCGCTCAGCTGAAAGCAGGTTCCCAGTAGGATTTGAAGGGGAGTTTATGAGAATGGCACTGGTTCTTGGGCCTATTTTTTTCTTTATTTCATCGGGCCTTAATTGAAAACCGTCTTCTTCGTATACATTCAAAAAGTCAGGTTTTGCTTTCAGGAAACTTGCGAAGTTTGGGTAACAGGGATAGTGGGGGTTAGAGATGATGATCTCATCTCCTGGGTCCAAAAGGGCTGAGAAGAGCATGAATAGGGCAGGGGATGTGCCGGAGGTTACTATGATCTGCCCTGGATTGATATGAATACTGTATTTCTCATAGTATTGTTCACAAATAGCCTCTCTCAGCTCAATGATCCCGAGACTGTGGGTATAATGTGTCTTAGAGTTGTTAATCGCTTCTATACCTGCTTCACAGATGCATTTGGGGGTCGGAAAATCAGGTTCACCGATCTGCAGGTGGATAATATCATGTCCTTGCCTTTCAAGCTCATGAGCCTTTTCAAGGACATCCATCACGATAAATGATGGGATGTCCTGGGCTCTCTTAGCAATCTTATTTAATGTTTTTACGTTCATATCACCTTGTTCAAGGGATATTCTATAATTCCTTGTGCGCCTGCATTTATGAGCCGAGGAATAAGATCACGGACAGTTTTCACCTCAACAATTACCTCAACTGAGACCCAACCTATGTCGTGTAAACTGGCAATGGTGGGAAAATTTAAGCTCGGAAGAATAGCTATTATGGCATCCATTCTTTCCTTCGGGACATTCATTTTCAGGCCCACCATATTTTCTGCAGTGAGTGCCCCTTTGAGCAACAGGATGATCTGCTCAATTTTTGCCTTTTTCCACGGATCCTTGTATGATTTTTTGTTTGCTATCAATTGCGTGTTAGTTTGCATGAGTTCGCAAATAATTTTCAGACCGTGTGCCTTGATTGTACTTCCAGTCTCAGTCACTTCAACGATGGCATCAGCCAGGCCGGATACCACCTTTGCTTCTGTTGCGCCCCAAGAAAATTCCACGTCAACAACAATGTTTTTTTCTTTGAAGAAATTCTTGGTATAATTCACCAATTCAGTTGCGACTTTTTTACCCTGGAGATCTTCAAGTTTTTTTATTTTTGAAGCGGCCGGCACGGCCAGGACCCATCGAGCCGGATTTTGACTTATCTTGGAATAGATCAGGTCGTCAACCACTACGACATCTGATTTATTTTCTTGGATCCAGTCTTTTCCGGTAAGCCCTGCGTCAAGAGCGCTGCTTTCAACGTATCTTGGCATCTCCTGAGCGCGGCAGATATTACATTCTATGGTATTGTCGTTGATATCCGGAAAATAGTTACGACCATTTATATTTATCTTCCAGCCCGATTTTTCAAACAGGCTAATCGTTGCCGCCTGTAGACTCCCTTTAGGAATTCCGAATTTTAGCTTTTTCATTTTTTATATACTTTCTCAGGATCAAAGATTTTTTCGCCCTCAATCATGAAGCTTCCGTTGGTGTCAACTTTTTTGTGAAAACAGGTTTCATAACCGATGTGACACGCTGCAGCACCTACCTGGTCCACTTTAAAAAGTACAGTGTCATTGTCACAATCCGCATATATTTGCCTGATCTTCTGGGTATGGCCAGACGTCGCTCCTTTATGCCATAGCTCCTGGCGTGACCGGCTCCAGTAATGGGCCTCTCCTGTCTCAAGGGTCTTTTCCCATGAAATCTGATTGATATATGCGAGCATTAGGACCTTGCCTGATCTAAAGTCCTGGGCAATGGCAGGTAATAGGCCATTACCTTTTGAAAAATCCAATTCAATGTCATCATGGCTGATTTCCGACATAATATCCAGGCCTTTCTTAGTTAGTGTCCGAACAAAACCTAGGATTTTTTGTTCAGATCAAGGAAGACGAAAATTTTAACCGCAGTAATACATTGAGTATTTCGAGGATTAAAATTTGAGTCTGACGCAGATATGGGCGAAAAAGACAGTTTTCGTTCAGACACTAGTTAGGTAGATTTAAGCCAGTAAAATAACACATTGAGAATTCAATGCAAGAGGAAATTATTTTCCAGAACCTGACGTTTTAAAAAGGAAGCAAATCTACCGCTAAAAGATAATTAATCGGCAAGTCGACTCCTGGATGCCGGTCGCAGATCCCGTGATTAGCGGAGATCAGGTCTGCCCCGTACAGGATATGTTGTCCGGCATGACAGAATCCATAATCTGGTTTCAATTTTGACGGCTTCGTATAAAGTCAAAAAACATTATTTTCTGTCATCCAGCACTCAGTTATCTAAGTGCCTGGATCCAGTGTTTTAAGGAGCTTATAATTGAACTGGACCCCGGCTTTCGCCGGGGTGACAACTTTTTACGAGTTCATTAATTTTAAGTGTCGATGCAGGGGGTAGGGGTGTAATTTCGAGAATTTTTACCGGGTAGCTTAAGTGTGGTGTTGTTTCAAAGGTCTCAAAGGGTAGGGTGTGTGTATGGTTCTTTATTTAGACAGTCTAAAAAAAATTATACAGTTAAAGTATTTTGTTGACAAGTGCCAATTACAGTATATAATGAAACAATTATTCTATCCTAATTGGTTCTTATCATGTAAAACATATGTACAGTTTAAATCATTTAATTCCAAAATTCCTTAGACATGTCTAATTTTAAAAGCAAGAACTTAATTAGCAGTAAAGAAATCCTTGAAAAAACAGGTATTTCCAGGGCAACACTGAATAATTACATCAAGATGGGCATTATCCCCAGACCGATTGTCCGAAAGTCTATAGAAGGATTCAAAAACATAAAAAATCTCGGATACTTCCCAACGTCAGCCTTAGAACGAATAGAAGAGGTAAAAAGGCTAAAAAAAAGCGGTAATCCCATAAGAGTTATAACAGAGATGTTGAATGAGGAAAAAAAATATTTCCAAGAGATAGAGGGGTCCAGGCCGCATGCACGGTATGAAGATGAAATTCAAAAAATTAAAGAAATAGAACCTAAGAACGAGATTTATAAGGGAAAACTTAAACTAACAATTGAAGAAATCCCGTTCCCTGCATACCTGGTTAATTTCGATTTTGAGATAGTGTGGATAACCCACAAAGCGGAAGAAATAATTTTTAATCAGAAAGTTAGGCATATCGAGGATGCGGAATCGAGGAATATCTTTAAGCTGCTTTTCAAATGGGAATTTCATAGCCATGTCCAAAACTGGAAAGACCTTATTGCTTACCATATATCATTTGTAAAGTTTAAATTTTCCAAGACCTGGTTAGCAAGATTATATGAAGGAATATCCAGTAAGGAGGTCGATCTATTGGAGAAAGTATATGATAATTCATCAATTTACCCTGACCAATTATTAATTAAGGATACACATATTAATTTGTTAAGAAAAGACGGCTTCACCGAACAATATCGTGTCTACAGTATATTTTTCAGAGAAGGGATCTTCTTTGTTTATGTGCCTGCAGATGAATTATCCAGAGGGGTTAATCGGAAATTGTCCCTCAGAGAGGAGACAGCATTATGAAGATAGAATTAAGCCCATTTTTACAGTGGAAGTTTAATATTTTCCTGTATCTGACCTTTGGTTGGGGGTTAGCAAAATTCTACATTTTTTTTATTGGGAAATTCTATTTCTTTGTTAACCAAAAAGAGAAGCAGATTATAAAAGATGCTATTTTTGATGTCATTAAGAAAGTGAACCCAGAAATTGATACAGAACGTGTGACAAAAAAGGTCCTGAAAGGAATCTTTTCCCATTATTATGAAAAGCTGTTCATGGCCTTTGAACAACCAAAAAAAGCGGCTAAGTTTCTTGATTATCATGTTTCAAGCAATGATTTGGTTGTCTTACGTAAATGTTTATTAGAAGAAAAGGGAGTTATTGTTATTACAGGGCATTATGGCGCAATTGAATATATTCCAACCTTGCTTGCAGTAAATAATTTTGATATCTCCATGATAGCAAAATTTAAGACCAAACAATTAAAGAGGAAGGTTTTTTCCCAGGCTAAAGAATATAATATACGGCTTATTGATGCCGAGAATACAGGTAATATCCTAAAGTACGCTATTAAAGAGTTAAAAAAGAATCGAGTTCTTGTAACTCAGTGCGATGAAATAGAAGAGTGGAGGCCATCTAAAAAGAAAAAAACCTCTTTTTTAGGCCAGGTAACGGGTTTAGATAGGACAATCAATATTATTCAAAGAAGGACAGGAGCTGAAGTTGTCTTTGGAGTCATACACAGATATAATCTGAATGAATATAAATTGCTAATGTACCCCTATGAAGATATGTTAAAGATGCTCCATGAAGTTTCGCCGTCCTCAGTTGGCGAGACCGTATTAAAGTTCTTTGAACAATTTATTTACTATTATCCGGAACAATGGTATCAATGGAAAAAATATCCGAAAATAAAAAACACGCCTACTTTCGGCGTAAAGGCTGATAAACCAACAGGTCACCTGTTTTTAAAACCTTTACTTGAAAAAATATGATATATGGTAGTTGATAAAAATTTCTTTTTTTATGATATCCTCTTCATAAATCTTTTGAATCAATCTGGCCAATCGGAAAACACCCTTTCATGTCATCCAGGCACTCAGTTATCTGAGTGCCTGGATCCAATAATTTCAATGTATTCTGGATGCCGGTCGCAGATCCCGTGATCAGCGGGGATCAGACCTCCGGCTCGCCTGCCTGCCATCGGCTTCGCCTTCAGGCGAGGCGGGCTCGTAGAGCCTACGCCTCGGAGAGATTGTGAACATCTCTGCTGCCTGAGGCGGGCGGAGAGGGTGATTTGCTTGATGCCCGGAGCTTTGCACGGGGCATAAATCCAGAAAGTCCGCCGCCCGTCTTAGTTTCCCTGACCGTTTAGACCGGAGTGGCGGCTTTTTGCGAGCTCATCAAGTTTAGGGGATTTTTAATTGCATATCAAGATTTCTCTTGTGACCCATCTCTATATCTCAGGCTGACTATCGGGCCTTAGATCTCATTGCCTTCACATCTTAATCTTGAAGAATTGAGTTTTTCTTATTGACAATAAAAA
>Ga0233414_10000321_pt1 | contig 20427 bp, 28 predicted proteins | sample Na_anoxic_10_MG_FD_189020 | JGI IMG/M metagenome (GOLD analysis project Ga0233414, IMG submission 189020) | Seawater microbial communities from Saanich Inlet, British Columbia, Canada - Na_anoxic_10_MG | ecosystem: Environmental > Aquatic > Marine > Inlet | place: Canada: British Columbia... | reverse complement strand
TGGTAATATTTTTTTCATTTTTTTTGTTTTATTAATAAATATATTTAACTTTGTTATTAAGTAATCTAAAAAAAAAATAGTGTAAAGTAAAGTTATTCTTAATAATATTCTACAATTAAATACTTATGGAAAGAAAATGTGATATCTGCAATAAAACATACACTACAAGGAAGGTAGACTTAGATAGAGGTTGGGGGTTATGTTGTTCTAAGAGTTGTGCAAGTATTAAAAGAGAAAGGAAAAAGGGAAATAAAAAATGGTATCCTCACAATCGTAAAGAAGGGGAAAAGTCGGATTGCGATTACGCATCTGAATTAAATGAGATGGGTTGGGATGGTCATAAGAATTCTTTCTAAAAAAATTTAAATTTATAACCAAAAATAAAGTAAAATGAAAAAAGAATATAAAGTACTTGAACTTTTTGCGGGTTCAAGAAGTATAGGAAAAGTATGTGAAGAACTAAAATATGAAGTCTTTTGTTCAGACATAAAAGATTTTGGTGGTATTGATTATGTCTGTGACATAAAGGAATTTGATGTTAAGAAAGTCCCATTCATTCCTGACGTATTATGGTCATCACCACCTTGTACTGGATTCAGTGTTGCGGCCATCGGAAAAAATTGGGTCAAGGGAAAACCTTTCACACCAAAGACAGATAGTGCCAGGTTAGGTATTGAAATACTTGAGGCAACATTAAAATTAATTGAGTACTACTTAGAGTTAAACCCCAATTTACTTTGGTATATTGAAAACCCTAGAGGTAAAATGAGAAAATCACCATTACTCCAACCTACAGACAACACCTTATTCGTAAAGAACCCTATTATAAGGCATACAGTAACCTACTGTCAGTATGGTGATGAAAGAATGAAACCTACTGACATATGGACAAATAATAACAAATGGGTTCCACGACCTATGTGTAAAAATGGTGATCCTTGTCATGTATCCGCACCAAGAGGTAGTAAAACTGGGACACAGGGATTAAAGAACAACTATGAACGTTCAAAAATACCATATGATTTATGTAAGGAAATACTGTCATCATAATAAAAAACATATTTTATTTACAAATATCTACTTTTTATTTATTATTATAGTAGGTAAAAAATTAACTTTATGGCAACATCAATAATACATTTTAAATGTCCCTTCTTAGGGAGAATAACTTTAGAGAAAATCAAATCCATACCTGCCAATCCTGGTAACTCTTTATCACACGATATTACCTATTATATCAATATAACACATGAGGACGATAAAGGGATATATTTTACTGATATTAATGGTAACATGCAATATTTATTATATAATCAAGTCGAACTTATTTCTGATATATTTATTAAACATTTAAAAAAATAAATTATGATACCATCTGCACCAATATTTAGAAAGGTTGTTCTTTTATTAAAAGATAAAGAAAATAAACCAACAGTTAGAATAGAGTATTTAGATTCTGCGATGATTATTACTGGAAATTATGTAATAATAACAGAAGAAGAAACTGTATCAGTAAATAACCCTACTACTATTAGTGGTATTATTTATGAAATGAAAAATATCCATTCATATAAATTATTTAAAGATTAAAATTATGATTTTATCAAAACATGAAGAAAATAACACTATAGAGTGTTTATATGATTCAACTAACATATTGGCATCTAAATATTTGTCAGATGAAAAAAAATTGGCAATAATATTTAAATCGGGTACACAATATGTGTATTTTGATGTTAAAAATGAAGATTATCGTAAATTTGAGATCAGTAAAAGTCAGGGGAAGGTAATGAATAGTGTTATTAAAAAATATTCTTATACAAAATCTACAGTTATTGTAGATGTTTCACCTATAATGGAACAAATAAAAAATTTAAAAAATGAGTAATAAAAGTTATCAAATAAAAAAAGTGTTAGTGGTTGAAGGGAAAATCCTACATGTATTATTATTAAACCCATATGATGAAGTTTTTGAAACAGATTCGTATGAAGAGGTTTTAAAAATGTGTGAGATATTTAATAGGAATTCTGATAGTGGTTGGAAATATGAAATAGTATCAATATTAAAAATATAAAAACGGGTGTTAATAAATAATAAATTAAAAATTAAAAATTATGGAGACAATATATTTTATGTTAGGTGTGGCCTCTGTGTTGAGTATAATTTTATTTATACTTAGTGGAGTGGTTACTATTAAAATCATTAAAATTAATAAAAAATTAGAAAAAAACGAATACCAGTATAAAGAAAACATTAATAAGTTATATGTTTCTTTAGATAAATTACATGATGAATGTGAAAAAGAAAGGGGTATATTAAAAGATAATATATCGGAAAGTTTTAGTTATATAGATTCCAGGGTAGATAAATTATTAAACGACCCTAAATTTTGTTTGAATAAATAATAATAATATTAAAAAACACCCGTTTTTTATATTTATAATAAAAATGTTTATGAAAATAGAAAATATAACAGAACAAGAAGTTAACGATATTATAGAAAAAGATAATATTGATTTTTCTTCTTTTGAAATACAACCAATATTAAACCCTAAAATTTTTAATAAAACACAACATATGTATGATAAAGTAAGACAAAGACTTCTTATGATATCAGATGACTTTTTTGAAACATTAAATATTGAGTGGGTTGATATTGATGATATCATTTTAACTGGTAGTTTGGCCAATTATAATTGGTCTAAATATTCAGATGTGGATTTACATATATTAATTGACTTCAAAAAAGTTAATGAAAATGAAGAATTTGTGAGAGAATATTTTACTAGTAAGAAAAATTTATGGAATGAAGAACATAATATAACAATAAAGAGTTATGATGTAGAGTTATATGTACAAGATAGTCATGAACCACATGTTTCCTCAGGTGTTTATTCAGTTTTATGGGATGGTTGGGTTATTAAACCAGAATATAAAAACATAAAGATTGATTTAAAAAATGTTGTGATTAAAGTTAATAGTGTTATTAGTACTATTAAACATATTTACACAATGTATAAATCTAAAAAATATAATAAAACTATTCGTAATATAAAAATCATTAAAGAAAAACTAAAAAAAATGAGGAAAAGTGGTTTAGATAGAGAAGGAGAATATTCTTTTGAAAATATAACATTTAAAGTACTAAGAAGATCTGGGTATTTAGAAAAATTATATGATTTAGAAACATTGTCTTATGACAAATCCCTTACTTTAGATGAGACATTTAAAATAAAAAAAAATAAGTAATGTGTAAATAAGTATTTTTTATCATTTTTCTAATATTTATTTATAAAATAAAATATGGGAACTTATTTAACAGGAACATTTAACGTAATACATAATACCGGGGCAACAGATTTTAATAATTTTGTATACAGTGCAGTTTATTTTAATACTCTTGGTACATACACAATAAACGGTACTTCAGTCGAAGGTGTTGTAGGGGGAACTTTAGAAGTTATTGTAGATGAAACTACAACTACATTAAATAGTGGTTTTCTTTTATTAGGGAATCCAATTCCACCACAAACTAAAATAAAAACAGGGTTAATTTCAACTACTGGTGGTACAGAACATTATCAGTTTGTAAACATAAAAACAGGTTTACCTACTAATGGTTAATAATAATAATAATAATAATAATAAAAAAAGTAATATGTCAAAGTATAATCCAAAAATTCTGAAAGGGCAAGACAAAATAAACAGAATAAAAGATTTAATGGGTAGAATGTCAACCCTAAATGAAAGTAAAAGTTTATCAGAATTAGAATTAATTAAAAAAGGACCTAATAATATCGTATATGGTATTGTTAGAGAAAATCATAATTATTTTATAAAAACAACTAGTAAAACTACTGGTAACTTCATATCTGAAGATTTTAACTATGTTGGGGGAATAAAAAATAAATATGATGAAAGATACAAATCTTATGCAGAGGCATTAAAACATTTAAATTTAAAATTTGATATGTTAAATGAATCATATGGGATTGAAAATAATACTAATATTTTTGAATCTGATGGTGTTGCCTTTGATGGTGGTACTGGATTTGGTTTTGTAATGACAGAAGATGAAGAAGAAGAAGATGATAAAGAAGAAATATTATCTGATTCTGATGAAGATATCGAAGAACAAAAAAAAGTATTAAAGGTGGACACACCTAAAATAGAGGCACCAGTTGAAGATGAAGTTGAAATGGATATGGGTGGTGAAATGAACTTTATGGATGACGATATGGGTCTTGAAGGGGACGATATGGATATTGAAGGGGATGATATGGAGATTGAAGGTGATGAAAACACTAAAAAAATACAAAAGTTTACTGGTAAAATTGGTCAAATGTTAAGGGACATGGATGAACCTGACCCAGAATTAGAAAAATATGTAATTAATTCTATAATTTCTGCCATGCATTTAGATGATATTGATGATGAAGATAAAGAAGATATCATCGCCAAAATAGAAGGTGAAGAAGAAGAGGGTGAAGAAGGTGAAGAAGATTTAGATTTAGATTTAGACAGTGATCTAGATTTAGATGCAGGAGAAGAAGGTGATGAAACAGAATTGAGTGAAAGTATAATGAAATTTAAGAAAAAATCTTTAATGGAATCATATCTTACCAATAAAACAAAAAAATCATTAAAAAAAGTTTTAAAAGAAAGAAGACATATTTGTGAAAAATGTATGGGTAAAGGTTGTTCATCCTGTGTGAATGAACACCATAAAGGTAAAAAGGCAACATATAGAGATTACCCTGTTTATGATAAAATGGAATATAGAAAAGGTAGGATTGAAGAAGATGATATAATGTCTGAAAAATTATATGGTAAAGGAAAAAAAATTAATAGAAATAAAAATAGAAGATTAGATCGAGAAGAATTTAGTTTCAAAAAAGGTGGAAGAAGAAGAATGGTAGATGAAGAAATGAATCCCTTTAATCAGACATCACACGATTATAGTGATAATGATGGTGATGATATACCTAATAAATTCGATATGGATTCTAAATTCCATTACCCGGAAAGAGAAATGGGTGGTGAAATAGGGTTTAACCGTAATGACTATATGGATAATGATGGTGATGATATCCCTAATAAATTCGATATGGATTCTGGATATAATTACCCTGATAAAGAATATGATAATAGTATAGTTTTAGATGATTTTGATGATGATGGTGACTTTATAGAAATGGATATTGATGATATAATGATGAATGCGCCAACTAAAGATCCTAAACGTAGAACTAAACCTAGAACTAAACCAAAAAGAGGTTGGGAAAAAATACCTAAACCAAAAGTAAATCCTAGACCAAAGGCGAAAGATAAGGCTAATTGGGATTCTATCAATACTAATAAATTTGATGGATTTGATGATTTTGATGGTGGGTTTGATGATGATATAATGATGGATGCACCAACTAAAGATCCTAAACGTAGAACTAAACCTAGAACTAAACCTAGAACTAAACCAAAAAGAGGTTGGGAAAAAATACCTAAACCAAAAGTAAATCCTCCAGGTAAGGCGAAAGAAAGAAACAGACCAAGTTTTAGAAGAAGAAGTATATTTGATTGATGAAATTAGTATTTATAAATAAAATAGGGCAAAACTGGAAGGGGAATTATATATATGAATTCCTCTTTTCAGAGTTTATAAAAGATATTGATGGTGAAGGTTGGGACCACCCTTCTTCTAGTAACCCTGAACCACCTGAGGAAAAATTTATTAAAAAAACAGGATCTTTGAATAGTAAATTAAAATTAGATTTAGTACAAGAATCTGATTCGTTTGCGATGTGGGATGCAGTTGATGGTATTGTTGCCTTAGGTTGGGAAAATATGGAAGGTTATGATGAATACCCAGAAAAAAGATTATTCTTTTCTTTTGGTGAAGATATAAAAACCGTAGAAGATAAATTATACGAAAAAGATTTAATATTAAATTATAATAAAGAATTTATAAACACTTAAAATGAACAATAAAATTAAAATATATGAATATGAAATTAAAAAAATCATAAAAAAACTTTTAATTGAAAAAATTGAAGAGGACGATGAATTTATTGATGAAGTTGAGGAAAAGAAAATGGTTCAAAAAACATATTCACCAAATGAAGTAAAAAGTGCAGAAGAAAAAGGTGTAGGTATTGAAGTGGATGATGGTACAGTTACCCCAACTAAAGATGGTGGGTTAAAAGTTACTACGATGAACGAAAAATTTGCATCTAAAGCCCAACAAAGATATTTCTATGCAATGGCAGATAAACCCACTAAAAAGGGTAAGAAATTTAAAAAAATGGCTAAAGAATTTTCTGATGATACTGATTTTGAAAAAATACCTGAAAAAGTCTCACCCAAAAAAAATAGAAAAAAAGGAAATAAAAACCCTAAAATGGGGAAAGGTGAACTTATAGAATATATTAAGAGTAAAAAATTGATAACTGAACAACCTGGTGATGTAGTTATGGATATGTCTAATGACGATAAAGGAACAGTTTTAATGTATTTAGAAACATTAAAAAAAAGTAAATTAGTTAATATGTTTGGGGCAGGCCCTTTTTTAACTTATACTGTTGATGACTTATATCGCAATGTTTTATCCCCAAAAAGATTAACACCTGAAGATATTGAAAATGAGTTAGAATATGAAGAAGATGGTGATGAAATAGAAGGGTTAGAAGAAACATTAAATATAATAAATAAGTTAATTAATTTACAAAATAAAACTAGGGATAGTTTAATAAGGACTGCGATGACAAGGGCATCAAGATTATATGATGATTATGATTTGAAAACAGTTCAAAGAATTTTTAATAAATTACCAAGAGAATCTTGGAATATGTGGATGATATATTACGATTAATAAAAAATATAAATTAAATGGAAAGGAAAAAAATAATTGATTCAATAGTTAAAAATATTCTTAAAGAACAATATATAAAAGAACAATTTAACATAAAAGAAGAAATAGAATATGACCCAGAACACCCTGAAAGAATGCATTCTGAACTTGAAAGAAAATTAAGGAACGATGAACATATTTTTGGGAAAAGTAAATCCTTCCCTTCAACTAATTTAGAAAACTATTCTCAAAGGATGGCATCTAAAAGATTTAAAGATGTAATACAAAAGGTAAAATCATATCATGGTGTTAATGATGTTAGAAGAGTTAATAGTCGTTTTATGTCCGTTTTAATGGAAATTCATGCAATAGAACGTAACCACAAAGATGCATTAGAACAATTGGCAATTGATATTGTTTCAGAAGAATTTGATATTCCGGAAGGCATGTTAGAGGTGGAATTAGTGGCACCAGGGACTAATATTAGTATAAATTTTGATGAAGAAGAAGAAGAAGTTCCATCAGAAGGATTAGTACCAGTAATTGAGGCCCAGGCGGTGGTTTTCCCCTTATTGGTCCATGAATTAATTAAAGGGGCATTAGAACTTTCTGCAATTAATTGGGGTGGTGATCATTTAGATTTTGAAGAACAAAAAGGTGTTCTTAGAAAAACTGATACGTTAGAAAACGAAGTTTGGGGAATGAGATTAGGTCCTATTATGTGGGAAAAATTCTTAAAGTGTATTCCACCTGAAGATTATGATATAAAACAATGGATATTTAGGGAATTATCAAAATTGCCCGCACAACAATTCCATGAATTTATGAAAGAAATTATTAGTGGTAGTCAAAGGTGTGGTGAAATCATAGAAACATTAAAAGAACTTCATTATGAAGATGAAGGGGAAGAAGAATATGAAGAGGAAGAATATGAAGGGGAAGAGGAAGAGGAAGAATATGAAGATGAAGAAGATGGGGAAATAGATTATTCTAATATGTCTAAAAGAGAAATACAAGATTTAATAAATGATGCATTAGATGATGGTGATTTTGATTTAATAAGGAAATTAAAAGACTATTTATAAAAAATAATTATGAAAAAGAAAAAAAAAGACCCTTTAAATAAACGAAACAATGTTTTTTTTAGTTTTGTTGGGATGCCTAATCAGTGGGTAACTGATGAACAAAATGTTGTCACTAGTTCATATTTTGACGATAAAAAATATGAAGATTTTTATTTTGATAATTTTTATGATATGGACAAAATATTTGGACATGAATTTTCTTTATTTGGGACTAGAGGGTTTCCTATTGGACACCCAAAACGTAGTTCAATTTCATTTGATTCCTATTTTAATATGTATGGTTCATCAATAGTAAGGGTAGTGAAAGATGAAAAAAAATTACAAGAAAACAGATTAAAGGAAGATAAACAACCTAAGAGTGCAAAAAGAATGGAAGAATTAGAATTAGAGGTAGATAAAAGAAATGTGATCAATGCAATGATGCAAGGTGCGGCAAAAAAGGGTCATTATGTTTTCCATATGGTTGAAGAAGAACTTAATTCGATTGACCCAAGGTTATTGGGATTATACGGTAAATTAATGTCTTTGGCCGATTTAAATTATTGGATTATCCCTGCCTCAATGTTAACTGGTAGTATCGCAGGTAAAGAAAAGATAAAATGGAAAAAACCTAAAAAAGAGGATGAAGATTAAATAAGTTATTATTTTTAAAAATTATAAATAAAAAAAATTATGAAAAGAAAAAATTTAGATTCAATTATTAAAAATATTCTTAAAGAACAATATATAAAAGAAGAATTTAATATAAAAGAAGAAATAGAATATGACCCTGAACATTCTGAAAGAATGAATCCTGATATTGAACGAAGATTAAGAAGTGGTGAACATATTTTTGGAAAAAGTAAATCCTTACCTTTAGGAGATTTACATAATTATTCTGAAAAATTGGCATCTAAAAGATTTAAAGATATTATAAATAAAGTAAAAAGGTATCATGGTATTAATAATATTGATTCTAGACTCATGGCTCAAATGATGAGATTAATGAAAGATATTTCTATTATAGAAACAAGACACAAAGATGCATTAGAACAATTGGCAATTGATATTGTTTCAGAAGAATTTGATGTACCAGAAAGTATGTTAGAGGTAGAATTAGTTCCACCTGGAACTAATATTAGTATGGATGATGATGATGATGATGATGGTGAAGAATATGAGATACCTAAACAACCTAAGAGTGCAAAAAGAATGGAAGAATTAGAATTAGAGGTAGATAAAAGAAATGTGATTAACGCATTAATGCAAGGTGCGGCAAAAAAAGGTCATTATATTTTCCATATGGTTGCAGACGAATTAGATTCTATTGATCCCACATTAATGGCATTATATGGTAGATTAATGTCTTTGGCCGATTTAAATTATTGGATTATACCCGACTCAATGTTAACGGGTACGGTAGGTGGTAAAGAAAAGATAAAATGGAAAAAACCTGAAAAAGAAGATGAAGATGAATTAGAGGAAATGGGTTTAGAGGATGAGGAAAAAGTACCTGTGGTTGAGGCAAAGGCATGGATTTTCCCAGTATTGGTACATGAATTAATTAAAGGGGTATTAGAATTGGCCGCAACTAATTGGGGTGACAACCATTTAGATTTTGAAGAACAAAAACAGGTTATTAAAAAATCTGATACGTTAGAAAACGAACTTTGGGGAATGAGATTAGGACCAGGTATGTGGGAAAAATTCTTAAACTGTATTCCACCTGAAGATTATGATATAAAACAATGGTTATTCAGAGAATTATCAAAATTACCTGCGTTACAATTTCATGAATTTATGAAAGAAATAATTAGTGGTAGTCAAAGGTGTGGTGAAATCATAGAAACATTAAAAGAACTTCATTATGAAGATGAAAATGAAAGTTTAGAAGATATGTTAGATGATACTGGATATGATGATATGGGAGATGTTTTAGACCATTTAGATGATGAGGATGATGGAAAAATAGAATTGTGGGATTTAGAAGATGAAGAAGATGGTGGAGAAGTAGATTATTCTAATATGTCTAAAAGAGAAATACAAGATTTAATAAATGATGCATTAGATGATGGTAATTTTGACTTAATAAGGAAATTAAAAGACTATCTATAAAAATAATAGATAGAATTTATGAAAAGATTAATACGTAAAATATTAAGAGAGGAAATAGAGAAATCTGATAGACATTATCGTAGATTAGATATAATATCAGATCATGTTCAATTACCATATTTTGAATCAATGGAAGGATTAACCATAGATGATAAGGAAGACCAGGAATATATAATGAGAAAGATATTGGGTAATGATATCATCAAGATTGTAAGAGAAAAACATTGGATAGAGGTCTACGATAGAAAGAAGGGTAATATAATATACTGGGAAAATTATGTGGGTGAATGGCGAAAAAAAGAACGTGATGATAATGGTAATCTGATATATTCTGAAGATTCTGATGGTAGATGGGTGAAAAGGGAATATGATGATAAGGGTAATGGAATATATTATGAAGATTCTTATGGTGATATAAGAGATTATAGATAGAATTTATGATATGACAGGTGAAGACATATGGTATACTTATGATCGTTTTGAATAGATAAAAATTTAATGAATCTATAATAATAATAATAATAATAATAATGAAAATAATGAAAATAAGGAAAAATGGTAGAATTATAAGGTTAACAGAATCTGACCTTAAAAAAATAACTATGTTAGATAAACGAATACTAAGGGAACAATATAAATCTGATAGTGATAGACATTATGAAATGTTGGATAAATTATCCAATTATATAGAAATACCATACTTCAAAGATATGGAAGGATTCACCATATATGAAAAGGATGACCAGGAATATATATTAAGTAAAATATTTAATACGAATGTTTTTATTGGTGCTTCGGGGTTTGTCTATAATGTAGATGATGGTAGAAAGAGGTATTTTGAAGATGATGATAGTGAAACTTGGTATATATTTGAAGATGATTTTGAATAGATAAAAATTTAATACATTAGTAAAATGGATGTACAAATAAGAGATTACATTACTAAAACAATAGAAAACACTACTATAACACAAAGATACAGAAAAGGTGTATATCAAATAGGTGAAGACTCTACTCAAACGTTTTTAAAGAGTCCTGATGATGAAGAACTTTTTTTAAGTGGTGTTGAAGTGTGGATACATGAAGATGAAGTTTCTATACAATTACCACCTGACACCCAAAAATCTGATAAACATTATCGTATGTTGGATAAAATATCTACTTATGGTGAATTACCTTATTTTAAATCAATGGAAGCCTTAGGTATATATGATAAGGATGACCAGGAATATATAATGAGAAAAATATTGGGTAATGATATAAGTATTAAAGGAAAGAGTATTTATTATTATGGTGATATGATATATTGGGAAGATTCTTCTGGTGAATGGCAAAAAAATGAATATGATGATAAGGGTAATAGAATATATTCTGTAGATTCTGATGGTTCTTGGTGGAAATATGAATATACTGGGTATCAACATTATGATTTTTTTCATTCAGTCATTGTAACACAAGGACTTTCTGGTGGTTATTGGGAGAAATCTGAATATGATGAAGATGGTGAACAAATAAGTTTTGAAGATTCTGATGGGTTTTGATGAATGAAGATAAAACAATGGCAACTAATAAAAAAATAATAGATGAATTTCTAAAACAATATATTAAGGATATAGAAGTATATGATGAAGATCGTGATATGTCTTTTTTTGAAATTGTAAACGAAATTCATGGGTTTACCAATATTGATGAGTATGAAATATTAAAACTCACAATGTTATGGTTGATGGAAAAAGGTGAAGATATTTTTGAATATTTTGACTTTGATGAAAGTTTTGCAACATTTAATAATTTTGATTATGATGATGTAATAGATATTTTAAATGAAATAGGGTGGATAGATGATAATATAAAGAATACAAAACATTTCAGTAATGATTATTATGATATAACATTGTCTGATAATAAAATTATTTTAAATGTTGACCATTGGTCAGAGTTAATAGATTTATTTGTTGAAGGTGATAGGTACATTTTAGAAACATATATATTTTCTGAAGATTTTTCTGAAATGTATGAGTTTGACCCATATGATGATGACGTATTTGAATCCATAAACTCTGATTCTTTTAATTCTATTAAAGAATTTATAATGGAAAATAAAGAAAATTATATTGGTGAAGAACTTAATAATGGTGAAACCTTAACTATGGAAATGTTAAATAATGAGTTAGAATCTTTAATCAAAACAGATGAATTATTTCAAGATCTTAGAATAGATTTATCAAATAACTATTTACGAAGTTATAATAGTGCGGCAGAAAGTGAATTATTTGATATGGCACATAGAGAATTAAAAAGTCTTTTGGGTCAAGGTAAATGGGTTGGTCAAGATTTATTATTTGACATAACTGATATTTTTTATGAAACATTAAAAAAGTTTTTTATTACTTTGTATGAATACCCCTCTGGTCATTCTAATTATTTTCTTGAAGTATTAAAAGAAGTAATGATAGAAGAAAATGAATTATTATCTTTACCTACAAATTTAGATTATTATCACCCTGACCATACTTTAGTAGAGAAATACTTTAATGAAAGTATTGGAGATTATTTGTATTAAACAATATTTTATTTTTATCCAATATTTATAAATAAATATTATAATGGATAGAAGTGAACAATTAAAATTATTTGCCCGTTGTTTAGGTGACCCAATTTTTGCGATAGAAACTTTTTTAAAGACTTTTGATTTAACACAAAAAGGTAATGTACCATTTAAGTTATTTTATAAACAAAAAGAAATTATTAAAGCCTACGAAAATTTTAATCGTAATATAGTTACTAAACCTAGACAAGCCGGGGTGTCTACTACTACTGCGGCATACATTGCAGTAAAAACTGCCTTTGGTGACCCAGAAAACCCTAACAAAGTATTATTATTAGCGAATAAACAAACTTTAGCACAAGAATTCTTAAAAAAGGTAAAGGGGTTTTTAGACCAAATACCATATTGGGTATGGGGTCTAAATGAAGGTACTGACTACTTAGATGTTAATTCCAAAGGTCATTTATTATTAAAAGGTAATAAATGTGAAATAAGGGCATTAGCCACATCTAAAGATGCGTTAAGGGGTTTCACACCAACTTTTTTAATAATGGACGAAGCAGCCTTTATTGATAAAGGTGATGAAGTATTTGGTGCCGCCTTGGCAAGTTTAGGTACTGGTGGTAATATCGCACTAATCTCCACCCCTAATGGAATGGATCCCCTATATTATAAAACTTACGATTCGGCAAGAAAAAAAGATAATAACTTTAATATTATAGAAATGAGATGGTATCACGATATAAGATACAATCGAGGGTTATATTGGCATAAAGAAAACGAAAATAATATTAAATGTGAGACTATAGGTAGAAGGGCCTTAAGGTGGGAATATAAAGGTAAGATATATGAAACTAATGAAAACATAATAGAACATTATGATATTATGGTTGATGATGGTTGGAAACCATTATCACCTTGGTATGATGAGATGTCTGCGGATATGGGTGATCCTAAAAAAATTGCACAAGAATTAGATGTTTCTTTTATTGGGTCAGGAGGTAATGTGATTGATGATGAATTTATTTCATTTCATGAAAAAAATAATGTTGAAGAACCTCTATTAATGGCAGAGGTTGAAAAATCTATGTGGATATGGAAAAAACCTGAAGAGGGTCATAAATATATTATGGGTGTAGATGTTAGTAGGGGGGATGGGAAAGATAGTTCTACTATAGTTATATTAGATTTCCAAAACTTAGAACAAGTTGCAGAATTTCAACATAAATTACCACCAGATATTTTAGCAGAAATAGTATATAAATATGGTAATCTTTATAATGCATACACTATTGTTGATATTACCGGTGGTATGGGTGTTGCAACAGTTTTAAAATTATTAGAAATGGATTATAAATATTTACATTATGATGACCCTAAGAGTAGAAAATTAAGTGAAAAATATGCAAAAACTGTGTATAAACAAGGTAATAAAGTACCTGGGTTTAATGTAGGGAATACAAGATTACAAATGATTTCAGAATTTGAAGAACACATTAGAGAAAACAAAACAATAATACGTTCACAAAGACTTATATCTGAATTAAGAACTTTTGTTTATAAAAATGGTAGACCAGACCATATGAATGGATATCACGATGATATAATCATGGCATACGCAATGCCTATTTTTATTGTGCAAACATCATTTAAAAAATTAGAACAAGTAGAAAAACAAACTAAGGCAATGTTAGATAGTTGGGTTAATGTTTCTTCAAACAATAAAGTTAATAAAGTGAATAGACAATATAATAGTCCTTTTTATAGTAGTACACCAACATATCACCCTAAACAACCTAATAATGGTAACAATGATGATGGTGAATATAACTGGTTATTTGGTGGGAGATAACATTTATTTTTTTATGATATTTATTATCATAGTAATATAAAAAATTAAAAAAAATATGGCAAAGAAAACAATATTTCAACAATTAAATAACTTATTTGGTCCTGAAGTTAAAGAGAGACAAAAAAAATCTACTTATTCTTTTAATGATAAAGAATTATTAAAAACTAAATCAAAAGAAGAATTTGAATTTGAAAAGTTAAAAAGACAACAAGATAGATATCTTTCTAATATGTGGGAAAAAGTTGATAATGAAATATATCAACATTCAATATATTACGAAACAACAAGGTTGGCATCTTATGCGGATTTTGAAGGTATGGAATTTTTCCCGGAAATTGCGGCTGCATTAGATATAATGATGGAAGAATCAACAACATTAAATTCTAATAATAAAATGTTAAATATTTTTTCAGAAAGTAAAAGGGTGAGAAGAATATTAGAAGATTTATTTTTTAATAGATTGGATATTCACACATCTTTACCTATGTGGACAAGAAACACTTGTAAATATGGGGATAATTTTCTTTTCCTAAATATAGATAGTGAGGAAGGTATTTTAAGTGTTAAACAGTTACCCAATATAGAAATAACTAGAAAGGAAAATGAAGGTTTCGGGGAAAATTCTATGAACGCAGAAACAGATAAACATAACCCAGTAAAATTTGTTTGGGGTCAAAGGGATATAGAATTTAATGCGTGGCAAGTGGCACATTTTAGGTTATTAGGTGACGATAGAAGATTACCATATGGAACATCAATGTTAGAAAAGGCAAGAAGAATATGGAAACAATTATTACTATCTGAAGATGCGATGTTGATATATAGAGTAACAAGGGCACCAGAAAGAAGAATATTTAAAATATTTGTTGGTAACATTGATGAACAAGATGTCCCATCATATGTTCAAAAAATCGCAAATAATTTTAAAAAGAGTCCTGTTATTGACCAAAAAACTGGACAGATTGATACAAGATACAATCAAATGGCACAGGATCAGGATTATTTTATACCAGTAAGAGACCCTAATTCACCTAGTCCAATAGAAACATTACCAGGGGCAACAAATTTATCAGAAATTGCAGATATACAATATCTTCAAAAGAAACTATTTACTGCACTTAGAGTTCCTAAACCATTTTTAGGTTTTGAGGAAGTTAATGGTGAGGGGAAAAATTTGGCATTACAAGATATAAGATTCGCCAGGACAATTAATAGGATACAACAATCAATGTTACAAGAACTAAATAAAATCGCAATTGTACATTTATATATCTTAGGTTTAGAGGATGAGTTAGAGAATTTCACATTGACATTAAATAACCCCTCTACACAATCAGAGATGTTAAAAGTAGAACAAACACAAATGAAAGTTACGTTATATAAAGATGCAGTTACAGATTCGGGTAATGGTTTCGGGGCAATGTCTATGACAAGGGCAAAAAAGGAGATATTGGGTATGTCTGAGGAAGAAATCAGGAATGATTTAGAACAACAGAGATTAGAGAAGGCGGCTGCTGCTGAGATGGAACAAACCGCAAATGTTATTAAGAAAACAGGCATATTTGACAGGGTAGATAAATTATATGGTGATTTTGATGCCTTGATTAGTGGTGCCGGAGAGGCTGAAGTAGGAGAAGAAGGGGAAGACATGGGTGGAGACATGGGTGGTTTTGAACCGGATTTTGGTGGTGGAGATATCCCAACACCTACTGAAGAGTCTACTAATAAAAAGGATAATTTAATAATGGAACAGAATAAAAGGGTGTATGAAGAAAAGATTAAGAAGTATCAGGGTATTTATTTAAAAAGGTTAACTGAGAGTATTAAAGAGGATAAGAATAATTATAATTTAGAAACGGTAGAAGAGGGAAGAAAAAAAGTTAACAAAAAAATAGAAGACATAACAAAAGAAATTGATAATCTAATAAAATAATAATATAAAAATAAAAAAAACTATGGAAAATTTTGGTAATATAAAAGATACATTTAATTATGTAATATTTGAATCAGTAATAAAGAAAAATAAAAGGGGTAAAAAAATATTTTCAAAGTTTGTAAAAACATTAAAAGAAAATAAAACCTTATCTGACCAATATTTAATTTATAAAAATTTACAAACTAAAAAGTTTGATGATGAATTAATGGCGAGGGAATATATAAAAGAAAATATTTCGTTATTAAAAAGATTAAATAAAAGAAAAATTGAAAGGGGGAATAGATATTTCTCAAAAATATTAAAAGAAAGTAAAATTATAAAGGTAAACGATTCTTTTTATAATAATATAGAATTTTTGGTTAACACTAAAAAAACACCATCTAATATAGATAAGATTAACGAATGTATTGATATTATAGTAAAAGTGATGACTAAAAATGAAATAGTGGAGGAATCATTATTTGAGTCGTTGGAATTACCCCCAAGTGTATTACTTAATTTAGGGTTAAACAAATTTAATTTAAAGTATTCAAATATTTCTGAATCAGAAAAAGAAATAATAAAAACAATTCTTAATGGTGATGATGATGAAAAGGAAAAGATTTATAAAAAATTAAAGAGAGAATGTATTGAAACTATAGATAAAAAATTAAATGAATCTAATGATATAGATTTAAAAGATAAATTATTAAAAGTTAAAGATAAACTTCTTAACATGGGTTATGATGGTGAAAATTATAGTAGTGACATTTCAAAAATATATGATTTAAATCAAAGTATTATATGAAAAGATTAATACGTAAAATACTAAGGGAACAATTTGAATATAAAGAGAAAATCTTTAATCTTCTTAATTCTGGTGACGAGGGTCTTATTGAGATGGTTAAATATCTATCAGAAGGTCAAGGTTATGATCTAAAGGAATTATTAATCGAATATTTCCAGGAATATGAGATAACTCATTTTTTTAAAATAATGAACACCCTTAAAATGGATAAAGAAACAATTATAGATATTTTCAGTAAAAATAATTTTAAAATTATAGAAAAAATAATAGACCACATATTTGATGAAATAAAATATACATGGTGTACCGGGAATGTTTTAAGGAATGAAGTATGTGATCAGGCAGAAGAGGTTAATGAAATAAAAGTAAATGAAGTGGATATTAATAGAAATAGTTATATTATTTATTTAGATTTTTATATTCGTTCATTATTTAACACTATAAACATAGATGACTTATTATATGAAATATCGTGGAGATTTGTAAAACATTTAGGAAGTCGATATGTAAAAATAATCCATAACGATACAATCAATACCTTACCCCGAAATTATCAAGGATAAAAACCCATGAAAAGATTAATACGTAAAATATTAAGAGAGGAAATAGAGAAATCTGATAGACATTATCGTATATTAGATAAGATATCAGAACATGTTCAATTACCTTATTTTGAAAGTATGGAAGGATTAACCATAGATGATGAGGATGACCAAGAATATATAATGAGAAAGATATTGGGTAATGAAATATATATTGAAGAATCTAATGGTGGTTGGGATAAATATATTTATGATGATAATGGTAATGAGATATATTATGAAGATTCTGAAGGTTATTGGAATAAATGGGAATATGATGATAAGGGTAATATAATATATTATGAAAATTCTGAAGGATGGAGGAAATATGAATACGATGAAAATTTAAAAGGTTGGATATATTATGAAGGTTCTGATGGTAGAATTATAGATTATAGATAAAAAATTATGAAAAGATTAATACGTAAAATACTAAGGGAACAATTTGAATATAAAGAGAAAATCTTTAATCTACTTAATTCTGGTCAGGAAGAAAATATTGAGATGGTTAAATATCTATCAGAAGGTCAAGGTTATGATCTAAAGGAATTATTAATCGAATATTTCCAGGAATATAGTCCACCATATTTTAAAATATTTAATATTCTTGAAATAACTAAAGAAGAACAGGGATTTATATTGAAAAAGATATATGGTAATAAAGATATTGAGTGGGAATATGTTGGTAATATATTAATGGTATATGATAATAACGGTAAAAAGATATATCATGAAGATTCTAGGGGTACATGGTATACAACAGAACATTTAAATAAAGAAAGTATTACGAGAGATAAATATGGGATATATGAAAGAGTTTTATATGATGATAAGGGTAATGTGATATTTGTGGTGGATGGTGATGATGATAGTTATAGTTATTGGGAAAAATATGAATATGATGATAATGGTAATATAATATATTGGGAAGATAATCGTGGTGAATGGGAGATACAAAAATATGATGATAAGGGTAATAGAATATATTATGAAGGTTCTGATGGTTATATAGAAGATAATAGATAAAAAATTATGAAAAGATTAATATGTAAAATATTAAGGGAAGAAATAGAGAAATCTGATAAACATTATCGTATCTTAGATAAGATTTCAGATCATGTAGAAATACCTTATTTTGAATCAATGGAAGGTTTAACCATATATGATAAGGATGACCAAGAATATATAATGAAGAAAATATTAGGTGATGATATTATTATTAATATTAATTTTTTTCATAAAATATATAATACAACAGGTGGCGTATATTATGAAGAGATTAATTATGGTATTTATAGTAATTTTTTAGAAACCCCTACAAAAACTAATAAAGAAGATTTTAATGAGGAAGTTTTTCATAGTCTGGCAATAGATATTATGGATGATTTTGACCCTACTGTTAGGACTAGTTTAGATGACTTTTATACGTATAAATATAATCAACTAACAGAAATTGAAAAAGAAGAAATAGAATATATCTTATACTTATTTGACCTTGGGAGATTTCCGGTAAAAAAAAAATACGATATAATCAACGGGTAATTTACAAGAATACAACATTTAACCTTTATGGAAAGATTAATACGTAAAATATTAAGAGAGGAAATAGATAAATCTGATAAACATTATCGTATCTTAGATAAAATATCTAATTATGTGGAAACACCTTATTTTGAATCAATGGAAGGATTAACCATATATGAACATGATGACCAGGAATATATAATGAGAAAGTTATTGGGTAATATAAGAATTAGTGTCCCACCAATTAACCTCAATAGTACCCACAGAGTAAAAAAATTTATTAATGATGAATATGGTAATGAGATATATTCTGAAGATTATGATGGTTTTTGGTTAAGACGGGAATATAATGAAAATGGTGATATGACATACTTTGAAGATATTAGGGGTAATTGGTATAAATATGAATATGATGAATATAATAATGAGATATATATGGAAAATTCTTATGGTGACATAAGAGACAATAGATGGTTTAGTAGTTGATAAAAAATTATGAAAAAAATAATAAAACGAATACTTAGGGAACATAAATCTGATAAATATTATAGATTCTTGGATAAGATATCCTCCATTATTGAACCACCATATTTTAGAAATATGTATGAAAAATATAATGGTGGATTTTGGGATATAACCGATAGAGATGATCGGGAATATATAATGAAAAATATATATGGTGATGATATCAATATTAATCTTCTTTCAGGGTGGGATATTTATGATGAAAATGACAATAGGGTATATTGGGAAAATTCAGTTATGTGGAGTAAATGGGAATATGATGATAAGGATAATGAGATATATTATGAACGTCATAATGGTTTTTGGGAGAAACAAGAATATGATGATAATGGTAATGAGATATATTATGAATCTTCTGAGGGTTATTGGGAGAAAAGGGAATATGATAGTAAGGGTAATTATATGTATTATGAAGACTCTGATGGTGATATAATGGATCATAGATAAAAATTATGAAAAGATTAATAGATAAAAATTATGAAGAGATTAATACGTAAAATATTAAGAGAGGAAATAGATAAGTCTGATAAACATTATCGTATATTAGATAAGATATCAGATCATGTTCAATTACCTTATTTCAAATCAATGGAAGGATTAACGATATATGAACATAATGACCAGGAATATATAATGAGAAAGTTATTGGG
>Ga0233414_10000320_pt1 | contig 20517 bp, 10 predicted proteins | sample Na_anoxic_10_MG_FD_189020 | JGI IMG/M metagenome (GOLD analysis project Ga0233414, IMG submission 189020) | Seawater microbial communities from Saanich Inlet, British Columbia, Canada - Na_anoxic_10_MG | ecosystem: Environmental > Aquatic > Marine > Inlet | place: Canada: British Columbia... | reverse complement strand
ATAGAATTAGCTAGTGATGAAGAAGATATAGAATTAGCTAGTGATGAAGAAGATATAGAATTAGCTAGTGATGAAGAAGATATAGAATTAGCTAGTGATGAAGAAGATATAGAATTAGCTAGTGATGAAGAAGATATAGAATTAGCTAGTGATGGTGATAAAGAAGCTGGTGATATAAACAGGAAGGACAAAATATATGCGATGCTACTACTACAATATCCCCCACAGGAAGCTAAGAAAATTCTTAAGCAGGCCGAACAGCTCGCAAACAAGAAAGCTAAGAAAGCAGATAAACTTGCTACTAAGGAAGCTAAGAAAGCAGATAAACTTGCTGCTGCGGAAGCTAAGAAAGCAGATAAACTTGCTGCGAAGGAAGCTAAGAAAGCAATTAAACTTGCTGCTAAGGAAGCTAAGAAAGTTAAGAAAGCAATTAAACTTGCTGCTAAAGAATCATCGCCCAAAGAATCATCACCCAAAGAATCATCACCCAAAGAATCATCACCCAAAGAATCATCACCCAAAGAATCATCACCCAAAGAATCATCACCCAAAGAATCATCACCCAAAGAATCAGCACCCAAAGAATCATCACCCAAAGAATCATCACCCAAAGAATCATCACCCAAAGAATCATCACCCAAAGAATCATCACCCAAAGAATCATCACCCAAAGAATCATCGCCCAAAGAATCATCGCCCAAGACCACTACGAAAAAATCAAAAAGGCCAAAATTATCAATTCAAATAGAAGAAAAAATAGAAAATGATATTACTGGAATGAGAATAGCCGACCCCAATCCTTTTTTTAGATCATTGCGAGAGAAAGACCCTACATTATTTTTGACGGAATCTGATGATAAATATAGTGCATATTCTCGTTTATGTCCTTGGAATAAAAGAAGACAACCTGTAGTGTTAACAGATGAAGAAAAGGAAAAAATTGATAAGGAACATCCTGGATCATACAGCCAAGCAATAAAATATGGTTCTAACCCAGATAAAAAATTCTGGTATATATGTCCTAGATATTGGGACCTAAAAAATAATGTAAGTTTAACAAAGAAAGAAGCAGAAAGTGGGAAATATGGTGGAATAATTCCACAAAAAATAGATGGAAAACCTGTGAAAAAGGTTCCTCCCGGAAAAAATATTTGGGAATTTACAGATTCAAAAGATCATATTGATAAAGATGGAAAATATATAGCACATCATCCTGGATTCTTAAAAAAAGATTCTCATCCAGATGGAATATGTGTTCCTTGTTGCTTTAAAACGTGGGATAGTAAATCTCAACAAAGTAGACGAAGTGAATGTAATCAAGATGATAAGAAAGAAAAAAAACTTATTTCAAAAATGGCGTCAAAACAGGAATTAGATGAATATATAATGGGTCCTGATAAATTTCCATTACAAGAAGGTCGTTTTGGATATTTACCAATACAAATCCAACGTTTTTTAATGATTGATAATAAAACGTGCCAAATAAGTTCTACAAATACGAATTTGATAAAGAACAGACCCTGCTATTTAAGAAAAGGAGTAGATTCGTCAAAAAATATATCGTTTTTAGGATGTATAGCTGATGTATATTCAGAAATAAATAATGATAAGATAATATCCATAGATTCATTAATACAAGATAAACTATTAGATATTTTAACTATAGATAATTTTATAAAATATCAAAATGGCAATTTAATATCAGAATTTCAATCAAAAAACGTAGACGATATTGATATTGAATTAGTGAAGGAATCGAAAATATACGAGGTATTACATAAATCAAATATAATTCAACTTAAAAAAATAATAAGTTCTCATAATAATTTTAAATTATTCTTACAACAAGATTCATCAGTTATTGATTATAAATATTTATGGGATTTAATTTGTGACAAAAACAAGTCATTATTTCCAGAAGGAGTGAATCTAATAATATTAGAACTGCCTCAGGATGATATAACATCTAATGTAAATATAATCTGTCCCAGTAATTTTTACTCAAATAGTAAATTTGATATTAATAAAAATACTATTATATTAATAAAGAAATATGAATATTTTGAACCGATTTATATTGTAACAGATGAGACAAAGAATCCATCAATAACTAGTTTTACAACAATAAAGATGTATACGCCTGAATTATTCAAAAAATTACCAAATCTCAAATCGCTAAGTAAAACAGTTCAAGATATATATGGTTCCATGTGTAAACCATTACCAAGTATTTTAAATACTGCAAACAAATATAATTTTACTAAGATAAAATTCACACAGAATAAGACATTAAGTAGCATAATAGACATACTAGTTGAATATAAAATAGATGTCGTAAAAACCGTTATAAATTATGACAATAAAGTTGTGGGTTTAATCATTTCTAATGATGGTGTAGATGGATTTATACCGTGTTTTCCATCTGGTATATTAACAGAATATGAAATGATAATGATGGATGATATATCTGAATATTTAATGCCATTTGAAGCAACAATAACATTTCTTCAAAACATATCTAAAAAAACAGGTAAAGAAATATTATGTCTTCCATATGTGAAGATTATGGAAGATGAATTAATTATTGGAATTTTAACACAAACAAACCAATTTATAGAATTAAAAGACCCTGAACAAAATACAGATATAACAATAACACATACAATTACAGATGATAATTATTATAAAGTAGATAAAGAGACACAAAATACAAATAAATATGATAAAAATAGATTAGAATATATTAAAAAAATAAAAATAGAAACAGACTTGTTTAATTCGTTCAGAAATAAATTAAAAATGTTATTGAGCAAATTTGATAATAAAAATATCCGTGATGAAATAGAAAATATATCCAATTCAAAATACATAATATATCATTTACAATTAGAAAAACTAATACGATTAATAAAAAATTTAATGAAGGACGACGTCAAATTTGTGAATATATCCACAAGTGGTTTAACCGTGATTGAGAAGGCCTTAGAGAAACAAGAAATATTACTAATACCAGATAAGAATTTAATGAGTGATTTAAACAATGAGGAATTATACTATAGTAAAATATCTGATGAATTAATCCGATACAATCGCATTAAAAATTTTATGTTTGAACCAAAAATGTTTTTAAATTTTACTAATCTCAAATACGATTTGAATAATAATGAAATAATTTTACTTCAATCACTATTAACCCATGATTATTTTGACGATTTAATACCAATCGTTGAAAATAAATATGTATCGTTTAATAGTTATGACAATGTTCAACCTAATATCACACAAAAATACGATAATGAATATATTGCATTAAATGATCCTGGTTCTAAATTACAAACTAAATCTAAACAAATAAATTCAACAACAAGTAATAATAACGAGAGAGAATTCAAGATCTATAGTAATTGTCCAACCGAAACAACGAAAATCCTTAAACAATTAAAGTTAAAATTTTCAGGCGGTTTTAAAGAAATAATCTACTCTGATGAAAATTATAAATGTAGTTTTGATGTATTATTAACAATTGTAAATAATTACCCGATATTACTGCCAGATATTGCTTCTGTCTATGTATTAAAACATATATTGATACAAGAATATAATAGATATGCTGATTCGCATTCGAACGAAATTGTAAATATTGTAAAAATATATGGAAAATCAAATGATTATAAGTTACTGTCAAATAATGAATTATCTATAGAGGATTTAATTATGAATGAAGAATATAATTTGAATATAATAGATATACTGATAATATGTGACAGATATAAAATACCAATTACATTATTAGCACCTAGAAAATTTAAAGAGAATGATAAAGAATATATCTCGTTAAATGTAAGCACCTCTACATATATTGTTAGAGTACCTGCAATCGATAAGTATAAATTAAAGCCATCAAAATATAAGATGTTATTAAAAAATTACGATGGTCTAATAAGTTTAACTTCGATTTCAAATGAACGGATAATAAATAATATTATGGATGCAAATGTAGAATTAATCGATATTATAAAATCATTTACAATAGAATCTGATGTTAAACCAATGATAAGCAAGAAGACAATTGTTAAAGGTGGTAATAAACTTGTATTAAGTTAAAGTTATAAAATAATTACTATTAAAATGATTATTTTATTGTAAACGTAAATTGATTGATTTCTCTCTATATTAATCTGACTCTGTATCATCATCACTAATATTATATTCAATGGTTTCCCGATCAATTAAATGATGCATTATTTCTTCGTAATCATCATCCTCATCGTCATCGTCTGTATATTCGGGTTCTTCTGTATAATTATTATTATAATAATTATTATTATTATTATTATTATTATGAATTCTAACCATGTCCATATGTTGTAATGGATTATTATTTTCAAATAAATTATAATTTATACCTCTTGTATTTTCTACATCTCTTGTATTAATATTTAATTTATTTTTTACGATTGTATCATATCCATTTGTTTTAATAATATCCAACTGACGTTTATTAAAATCAAATTGTTTGATAAAATTAAATAGGGCATGAAGATCTATATTATTATTATTATTTGGTATAGGTTTATGTGTTTTTAGATACATTGGGAATACGGAATATTCTGTATTATGTCCTGGTATAAAATCTACAATAAATGAGTTATATTCTATAAAAATTAAATCAGGTGATGGGATATTTTTACAAAAATAAATAATTTTCTCGTCACTATTGTAATGTAAAACGCTTATATAATATAATTTAATAATATCGTGATATATAATTTTTCTACCGAATGTAGGTTGATTATTTTTAAATAATTTAAGCCGTTTATGTAATTTAATTCTATTTTTAATGCGAATATCCGTTTCATATGAATATTTTGATGATAAATACATTTTTAGATAATCGTCGAATATATGAATTAGTTTTTTGTCAGGATATAATTTATCTACAAGTATATTGTATGATTTTAACATAGTTCGTATATAATATATTTTTTTATCATCTGGTAAGTTTTTACAATTATTTATAATAAATTTTTTTATAATTAGTTGGTTATTATCTAAAAAATGTTTTGTACAAAAATTACTTTGAAAAAAGCGAAAGAATAAAACTGGCATATGGACATTATCTACGTTTTTAATAAAAATATATATATTATATAAATTATTATGAGTAAAAATGCTATTATCCCACGGATTTTTAATAGTAGTTGGTTCAGGAAAAAATCTATAATGATAAGATAATGCTGTATTAATAATCTTTATTAAATCAAATATTGAAAATTGGTATTTTACGTTATTATTAATTAATGTAATTTTGTATTTGTCATCCATTAAATCCAAATTGTTAAATTGTAAATCAATTCGGTCATCTAAATGTTTCTTTACTTTAAAGTGAACAATACTTTTGAATCTCAAAAGAGCCAGATATTTTGTTTGGATATTATTAAATGTTTCTATAAATACTTGCCTGGATATATCATCTACTGTTGGTGCAAATAAAAAGTTTTTTAGAATAAAATATTTATATTTTGTAAACTCAGAATTGGTTATATTATGAATAGATAAAGTGTATTCGTTAAATTGGGATAAAAATAAAAAATTATGCGAATTTTTTTTGGTTATTATAGATAATAACTTTGTAAAAACTTCCATAAATATTATATTTAATATTAGTTTAGTGTTTATATTAATTATAATATGATCTTGTAATTAGTATAAATATGAAATTATGAATTTATGAATTTAGAATTCAATATCGTAATCGGTATCGTCATTGCCCATATCGGCTGAATTGATATTGATTGCGTTATTTTCAAGTGATAAATTTGTAATATGACATTTATCTATTTTCTTTCCATACTCATCAAATAGCGAGTCAATAATTTCTTCGTCATCTTGTTCATCATCAACATCGACTGCGTCATGCTGCATCATACTATTAATATCAGCTAGAACTTGAAAGGATGCTGTTCCAAAGAATCCGTGTTGACCACACATTACATTCGCCGATACACCTCTCATCTGGTCTAGTTCCGCATGTCTGGCAGCCTTTAAGAACATCTCAGGCGTTTCCTCAAAAGAGGCCTTGGCAATAGGACCAATATCGTCATTATTAATACCGTGTCTAAATATGGAGATCATTTTAGATCTATAACACATTCTGTCACACAACATACTTAAGTGGTGATAATTAATATATGTTCCATCAAACTCAATCACTTCAGTAAGTTCATTAAATATAGCATTTCTAGCAGCTTCAATACCGAATGTGCGATAAATTTCTTGAATATCATTACTGACAGTTCTATTGACATCGATATAATCTAGAGATAATACCTCAAGTAGATTGGTTCCAACTGTATCAAGAACCCACGCTTCCTGTTTATTATATTTTCCATTCTCCTTAACAACATTATCTGTTACTTTACGAAGAATAACTTTGGAAATATTTTTAACACCACTTAATACGATATTGTTAAGCAAATTATCTTGGAAATTCTTGAGTAGGTAAATTTCATCGGACTGATCTAGAGGATTTGATTTGAAATTCTTCTTATTTGAAAGAACATTGGCGAGTCTTAGTCTGAAAATTAATTTGTCAGAATTATAGTCAGAATATACACAATGAACTTGATCGTCATATGCATTACTAATAGCAAAGTTAATATCATCCATTGTAACATGTTTATCTAACATAGTTTCCTTATCTAATTCCATACGAATAATCCACTTAGATTTTTCTTTCGCATCTACTCCATCGTGCCCAATACAATCATCAACGATATTTTCAAATTCATAATATTGTGTAAGAGCGTCAGTGTCTGTTTCAATAAGCGTATTTAAATCGTCAGGATCAAAGCAAATTTCTACAAGAGTTACAATTTCTTGTAATTTAGTGTGTTCAATTTGAGGAATAAAATTCTGTACAGCTTCTCTTGAACTCTCTTGGTCTTTAGGTAGGAAGATAGTAACAGATGGATTCTTAGGATTATCTGATAAAGATAGGATTTCCTCAATTCTTGGAACACCGCGAGTTACATTAGACTTGGACGCTACACCGGCAAAGTGGAAAGTGTTCAGCGTCATCTGTGTCGTTGGCTCGCCGATACTTTGAGCCGCAATCATTCCAACCATCTCACCAGGTGCTACAATAGCATTTTTATAAATAGTGGTAATCATTTCAAGAAGTGTGATGAGTGTTTTGCGATTGAATCGTTTAACCATAAGAAGGTCTTTTGGTGATAGGTAGTAATAATACATGACTTTGAATAATGATGTGGGTTTGACATAGTGAATCGTTTCTAACTTTTGAAATGTAGATTCAATTAAATTGAATGCTTCAAGAGGTGTAATATCAACCATAGAATTTTTATTAATATTTTGTAGTCCTTGGACATTATTTATAATAGATTGAAATGCAACTGGAATATGAACCATTTTATTATCGGTATTTTTGAAAATATTTTTGACGATACTTTCACGCATTTCTGTCATAAATTTAATATATTCGTGGGTTTTATTATTCAAGTCTGTTTCTTGCTTCTTCATTCTTCCAGTAGCACCTTTTGTATAAGGAATCATAAATACACTAGATGTATCATTTTCGTTTGGCATATTATAGTGGGCATAAATTTCTTCTAGGCTCATAGCCACTAATGGTAATACTTGATTTTCAACACGGACTGTATCAATACCATCATCACCATAACTAAATTGAATGATTCTCTGCTTATTATTTCTAACAGTCATGTCATATTCAACCTTCAAGTCCTCTAGACCTTTGATAAGTCTTCGTTGAATATAACCAGTTTGCGATGTTTTTACAGCAGTATCAATTAGACCAACACGACCACCCATAGCGTGGAAGAATAGTTCCTCGGGTGAGAGTCCAGAAATGAAGGAACCCTCAACGAAACCTCTAGCACTTGGGGAATCATCGTATTTGGTAAAATGAGGCAGGGTTCTATTTTCAAAACCATATGGAATACGCTTACCATCAACAGTTTGTTGTCCTAAGCAGGAAATCATCTGTGAAATATTAATATCACTACCTTTTGAACCAGCATTAACCATAGTAACAAATCTATTGGTCTTTGCTAAACTGTTACGACCAATTTTACCTGCTTCAGCAGTAGCAGTGTTTAAAATACTTGTAACTTGTGTTTCAAACTCTTCAACATTACTTTTGCCAGTTTTATTTTCAAAAATACCAAGGTGAGTTTGGTCAATTAAATTCTTTACTTCCTTTTTCTTAGCAGTAATAGTATTAATAATTTTTTCATTTGTTTCTTTATTTGCAATCAAATCACTAATACCTACACTATAAGCACTCGTTTTCATATACTCAGTGACAACATTCTGAAGATTATCAACGAAATCAGCAGACGCCATGTTTCCAAAATAATTACAAACACGTTGCAATAGTCCTTTTCCACCAGATCCTAAAACACCCTTTTCCATTTGACCTCTAATATATTTTCCAGCAACAATTTCTAGAACATTATTAGATGTAGAATAATCCTCATCCTCTCCAAATCGATTCGTTTTATACTTCATTGTTAATGGTGGCATTATTTGTGTTAGAATATCAAAACTGGTGATTTCCTTATTTTTGAGACTAGATGTATTGATTTTATTAAAGTTCATAAGTAGATTCATTGCTTGTAGTTGATCAAATTTAATATTTGGTCGTGTGAATTGATATGCACCTAAGAGTGAATCTTGAAAAATACCAACAATAGAAGCATTATTTGCTGGACTAATCATTTGATATGGTACAGCCGCCAAATTTTTCAATTCTGCTTCAGATTCCTCATCCTGAGGCATATGTAAATTCATTTCATCTCCATCAAAATCAGCATTATATGGTTTAGTGTCAGCAACATTCATACGGAAAGTATCACCAACATACATAATAACGGCGATATGACACATCATACTCATTCTATGAAGTGTAGGTTGTCTGTTGAAAAGAACACCATCTCCATCCATCATATGACGATGTACGACATCTCCGTATTGTAAGTCAATATTTTCACGATCAGCATATCTTAGTGTGATTTGCTCACCGTTTTTCTTCTCTAGGATTTTAGCACCAGGATAATCATCAGGACCATTTCTAACTAATCCTAAAAGAAATTTCTTATTGTTTGAATTTACAGTAACAGGTTTTGTGATATTTTTAGCAACCTTAAGAGGAATACCTAATTCACGAATAGATAAATTAGGATCGGGTGTAATGACAGATCTGGCAGAGTAATCTACACGCTTACCCATTAAATTTCCTCTTACACGACCACCTTTTCCGTTTAATCTTTCTTTAATAGATTTAAGAGGTCTTCCTGATCTTTGAGCAACAGAAGCTACACCAGGGATTTTATTATCTACTTGGGTAGCTACATAATACTGTAGAACGGTATGCCAATCATCAATAATATTTGAATTTGCGTCATCTTGCATTTTTGCTTGTAGAGTTTTATTCGCTTTAATAATATTCACCAAAATATGACTAATATCGTCCTCGCTTCGCTGTTGTCCATCCATCTTAATAGATGGTCTAACCGCCGGAGGAGGAACAGCCAATACTTGACAGATCATCCAATCTGGTCTAGAAAATACTGGACTGAATCCCATAAAATTTACATCATCGTCTGATATTCTGCGGAATATTTTTAATACAATTTCTGGTGTTAATTTCATATTTAATTTTTCCTTTTCATCTTCAGTTAAACCGGCAATATTGTCCCATTCAGCAAATAATGTAGCAAGACCTTCCTTCTTGTATTTCTTGGGTTGTAAGCAACCACAACCGTCCTCGCTATCCTCTCCACAACGAGTAACACTACTGGCCAGTTTAAATACATAATTCCACCTTTCTTCACCAGACATTTTTAATGCCTGTTTATAATTAATCTTGCTGATCTTAAGCTTACTACATTTAATACAAACACATCGTAAAATTTTCATAACTGTGTTTAAATATTGAATATAGAATACGGGTCTTGCCAATTCAATATGACCGAAATATCCTGGCGTCTCCATATAATCAAGTCCATCTGTAGGACAGATTAGTCCGGGTTCAAGCACACCCATTCTAGGATCAAATAATCCACCAATGACTGGTTTATTATTAATGTAAGTATCTCTAGAAGTGATTTCAGCAACGGAACCTTTACGAATTTCATCTGGACTCAAAATACTAAATTGTATACCTATAATTTTTGCACTCTTCTTTTTGGGAATAGTTTCATTGGATTTAATTGCCATGCTTCCTTATAATATTATATTATATTTAACTGGTTTTAATATATTCAATTTTATTCGTAATTCTTTAATTTAATTAAATTAAAAATTGAACTATTATTTAAATATAAAATTATGTCATATAACATTTATAATGCCGATTTTAAAGGACAAGAAGAAGAATACTAAACACTCTAAAAAATTATATGCTATTAATAATGATAAAAACTTAAAAAAGAATGAAGATTCTGATAGTAGTAGCGATGATAATAGTGTTCGTAGTGACAGTGAAAGTGAAGAAGAACAGATGGATATGCATGAATATAGAAAATTTGTCAGTAAAATATTTCCATCTAAATATATGAGTCGGGCAATTAAAGACGCAGAAGCACTTAATGCCAGAGACGACGACGACGACGAAGAAGAAGAAGAAGAAGAAGAAGAAGAAGAAGAAGAAGAAGAAGAAGTTATGATTAAAAAATCTTCTAAAAAGAAAAATATTAAATCTTCCAAAAAGAAGAGTTCTAAAAAGAAGAAGAAGAAGGTAATTGTTGAATCAGAAGATGAAGATGAAGATGAAGAAGATTATGAAACAGTAAATGATGACGACGATGATGAAGAAGTGGTTGTCAGTTCTAGAGGTAAGAAAGGTTTTAATATTATTTTCACAATTGGTGATCCTCTGTTAGACGAAGACGAGGATAGTGATTATGATGAAGATGAAGATAGTAATTATACTGAAGATGAAAGTGAGGAAGAGGAAGAGGAAGAGGAAGAGGAAGAGGAAGAGGAAGAGGAAGATGAGGAGGATGAAGATGATGAAGATAAACCCAAGAAAAAAAAAGATTCATTTGAATCACTAGAAAAACAACTTGAAACAATCGAAACAATTAGAAATACATTTAATACAATTCTGGAAAAAGATGAAACTAATAAAATTGCTATTGATGGTCTCAATGAGCTTAAATGTAGAGAGAAAAATGCTAGAAAAACCGATGAAAAAAGACTTAAGGGTCAAAAAGTCAAAAATACAACAAAGTTTAAGAATCTAATCAATCGGAAGAATCTTATAAATGATTACAAATTCTTTAAGGATAAACTTAGTATTGATGAGCAGAAAAAAGTTATTCATGAAGTGGAAGAAATCAACAAGGTTAATATTATTCAAAAACCATATCGCCTCTCTCTTCTAGAGTCTGATATTCCAGTTCATCTTAAAACAATTGCTCTAAACAAACTCGCATCACTTCGTCATATGGATCCTGGAAATGGTGAATATTACAAAGTTAAGAATTGGGTAGATACTTTTATGCAAATCCCATTCAATACCTATAAATCACTACCCATTTCGATCGATAATGGAATTGATCAGTGTCATGACTATATGTCAAAATCCAAGGAAATTCTAGATGCTGCTGTCTATGGAATGAATGAATCCAAGCTACAAATTATGCAAATGGTTGGACAATGGATCAGTAATCCTAAGGCAGTTGGTAATGCTATTGCCATCAAGGGTCCAATGGGCACTGGTAAGACAACACTCGTCAAGGAAGGTATTAGTAAGATTTTAAATCGTGACTTTGCATTTATTGCTCTAGGAGGCGCAACTGATAGTAGCTTCCTCGAGGGTCATAGTTATACTTATGAGGGAAGTACATGGGGTAAAATTGTTGATATTCTTGTAAAGAGTAAATCGATGAATCCCGTGATATACTTTGACGAACTAGACAAGATTAGTGATACTCCAAAGGGTGAGGAAATCGTGGGTATTCTTACTCATCTAACAGATACTAGTCAAAATAGTCAATTCCATGACAAGTATTTCTCAGAAATTGATTTTGATCTAAGTAAATGTCTCTTTATCTTTAGTTACAATGATGAATCTAAAGTAAATCCTATTCTACTTGATAGAATGTATAAAATTCAAACTGCGGGATATGAGAAAAAAGATAAAAGAACTATTTCCAAGGATTATTTAATTCCTACTATTATCAAACAGGTAAACTTTAAAGAAACTGATATTATTATTCCAGACGAGACAATTGATTATATTGTTGAGACCTATACAAATGAGGAAAAGGGTGTAAGAAATCTAAAGAGATGTCTAGAGATTATTTATACTAAACTCAATCTCTATAGATTGATGAAACCTGGTGAAACTTTGTTCGAAAAGGAGATGACACTAAAGGTTGAATTTCCATTTACCGTAACAAATGATATTATGAAGTCACTTATTAAACGAGATGATGACGGTAAGCGAGAGTTATATAATACACTATATGTTTAAAGATTAAATTGTAAATAAAATAATGAGTAATAATGATGAAGAAATAAATACTATTAATATTCATTTTTTATTGGAAATGAAAAATTCAGTTCAACAGCAAAACGAATATATTGAATGTATGAGAGAAGAGACCGAACGCTATAATTATAATCATAATCAGTGGGGTAGTATAAATAATATTAATTGTCGTTATAAAATGAATTTTGATGAATTAAATGAAAGGAAAAAAAATAATGATAAATTAATAGCGGAAATTAATACCGAACTAAATAATATATGTAAACATGATATAATACATGATTACATTGAAACTGGTGTGGAAAGTGATATGCAGAAAATTATATTCTGTCGTAAGTGTAATTTAAATATGTAAAATATGTAAAATATGTAAAATATGTAAAATATAATATTATTGTTCTTATTATATTTTAATTTAATTTAATTTAATTTAATATTCGGCAGGAGCCATCGTACGATTTCCACCACGCTCGTTGATGTATCTTACTTGTTCCTCCGAGATACAAGCGCATCCAGAACTGGAAGAATATGTAGTTGGGCAACACTCAGGTTTGAATTCTGTCTCAGAGAACATATACAATTGTCCTTCAGGTAAAGGGACAGGTGATCCCTTGTTTTGAGAGTATTTGGAACTCGCAGAATTATAACCCATATTGGCGGCATATTTATTAGCCTTATTAGTCCAGCTATTGGCTGTATCTTCACCCATTACATAATCTACAGACGCACCCATAACAGCCATACCTTCTTGCATACCAATTCGGCTACATGAACATAATAAATGTCCTCCTAAAATTGCTCCCACAATTAAACAAATGATTATAATCTCTAAACGACAAGGCATTCCTAAAATTTTCAACTCCATATTATATATATATATTTCACATATAAAAATTATATTAAAGCTTTCATTAAAGATATATTTTCTAAATCTAAAAACTTATCAAGACAACTATTATAATCGTAAAATTTTACTCCACTTATAGTAAATGTTTTTGTATCGGTAATTAAATTGTAAACATGTTCCAGTTTAATAGTTTCACCATGAATATCAAGTGTATTAATAATTCCTAAATCCGAATCACATATTTGCAGATTTGGTCCACCTTTTATAAATTGATTGTTTTCTAAATGATATATTTTTGTATCCAAATCAAATCCGTTTATTTTAACTATTCCTACAACTCTTTCTCCAAAACGCAATACATCATTTACACGAACATCTTTAATATTAATACAATGTCCATCCAATAATTCTATTTGAGTATCTTCACTAAACCCACCATCTAAATACTCATGAATATGTTTTAATTCAAATTTTTTTGGCAAATATTTATTACATTTGTTTTTTATTTCATATATTTCACTGTTTTCCATTTCATCATAATCACCAAAAATTGTATTATTAATATTTATAATCTTTTTACTGGTATTGATACAATATACAATTTCGTATTTTTTTGTTGTCTTTACACTATTATGATGGTCTTTTACAGAAATCCATGTGTTATTATATTTTACTTTATGTTTTCCAGTACATAATACATTATGTAGAGTGTATATATCGTCTGAACAGGACATTTCCATAACAGATGTCACTATATTGTTGTCTTGTAAAATCATTCCTACTTCTAAATCTTTCATTTTCATATATTCGTCATTATTCATCTTTAATTGCGTTTCTCCGTCAAAACACCCAGGAATACCAGGCAATGGACTAACCATTTGTTTTAATATCGTTACCTCAATTATATATACCATAATTGCAGGAATTAATATCGTTAAAAATATAAGTAATAATGGAATAGCAAACGGTAGACCGAACCCAAACGGAATTACAAATAAAACGACTATAATTGATGCTAATGCTAATAGTAAGGATACTATTATTTCTACAATAGCTCCTATAGATGCTTTAAGTGTATCATATATTCCGAATAATGTAAATATACTTGCAGTCATTATACCCTGTGTTTTATGCATTGTGTCTTTTATTTTTATTAGGATCATTTGAATTGGAATTAAAAAGTTTAATAATTTTCCCATAACTTCAGTAGATACTGACAATATAGCTTTTCTAACAGTGTTAAATAGCCCTCTAATTGCTTGAACTGATTCGTTTGCCGCTTTTATTACATTATCTATAACTTTCACTAAATAATAAATTGGTGCTAAGAATACACCAATAATATCATCAAGAATCGAGTATATACACTGTGAAAAATTGTTAGAAGTAAATTCAAATGCACTCATTTCTTCTGGATTCGGTGGATTAATTATTCCAGCAAATGGCATTACACTTGGTTTACATCTCTGATTTATCCAATCTGCCTTTATAGGTTGTAAGTTATTTAATACTTGATAATACGATATTGCTAAAAACAATATTAATATTATTATTATGGAAACCCATAAAGAACCACCATATTTCTCTAAAAATCCTGTCTTACTATATAATTCATTTATTATGTTAAACACATTGCCATTCATATATATATATATATCTTAAATGTATAATAAATAAATTTGTTTTGTATTATATTATATTAAATCTTCATTTTTGACATCATTCTAACCATTGATCCTGGTGGTCCAGCCCATGAAGACTCCATCGTCATCACGGTCCCCTGTAATATATACATCATTGTTGCCATTGTACCTACTACCTTTCCTACCATATCCTTCATTTTGATAAGCATAACTTGAAATTGAATCAATATGTTTAAAAACACACCAAAAATACTTTGAACTATAGATGTTATAAAATCACGAATAACGTTAAAGAATCCTCTAATGTCTTGAATTGATTCCATTAATTTACCCATTGTGTTTCCTTGCACATTTGTTAAATATTGAATAGGTTGAAGTAAATAAGACATATAATCACTTTGCATGTTCTGAATACAATATGTAAAATTTGAACCGACATCATGTCCGAACATTCCTGCTAGTGGCATTACTGAAGGGTTACATCGATATTCTGGCCAATTATCCTGTATGTTTTTTATTCCTACTGCTAAAATATTGTAAAGATACATTCCAGCAAATATCAATATTATTGTTATAGTTAAAGTAATGTCGCTTGATCTCATATTAATTTATAATGTTATTTTATTTCTTAGATTTCCTTGTTTTTAGTTTTTTTTAGTTTTTCTAGTTTTTCTAGACTTTTTTAGTTTTTTAGACTTCTTAGTCTTCTTAGTCTTCTTTTTCATTCTTTTAGATTTTTTCATTCTTTTAGACTTTTTCATTTTTCTAGATTTCATATTCTTTCTTCTTTTTCCACCACCAACACAACCCCATGTTTGTCCATTTGGAATTAATCCACCAGCACCACAACTACTACATCCACCACCAGCTTGTGTAGGATTACATTCTGGACCTTGACAAGTAGCACGTAAAGTAGGTTCCATGGCCGACACATCACCAAAACATTTATCACATACAGCATTTGCACCTCCTTGCGAACTTGTTGTATTTGCCGCTACACTCCCAGCATTAGCACCGGCACCTGGACCTGAAAATTGAGGAACTTGCATAGTACCACTTCCACCCTTATATTTTTTTCCACCAGATTTATTCATAGCATTTTGATCTAATGATTTTTGTTGCGCATTTAACATTGCTGATTCTCTAGGCGATGATGCTCCATCTAACAATGGAGGACTTTCTACTGGAGATACTCCATTTGCTCCTGAATTCTGATTTGGGAAAGACATTATAAGATATATTTAGATAAAGTTTAAATATAAAATATTAATTCTTGATATAAGTATAAATGAATGATTTAGAGAGATTGAATTTACAAAAGATGCTTAAGGCAAATGATGCCGAAAACAACACTCATCTTATCCGGGAATTAAAACATAGTACAAAAATTCTTGAAGGAGTTGATGAACTATTAAAAATTAAAAGAGAAAATCCTAGATTAGCTAAATCAAACCCCGAGAAATTTGACGAATTATGTGTAAGTAAATGTCAGTTCTTATTTAATAATTATACGGATCTTTTTAACAAGGTAAAGAAGGACGAAGTTGACCTACAAATATTAATAAGGTTAATAAATGTATTGCACGCAATTGAAGAAGGACATGTTGACCAACACGAAGGATCGTTTGAGGTTGGAAAGCTATTAAAACAAATATATATTGACAGCGCTTTAAGAAAGGCAGGTAAGTTAGATGAAGATGGTAATGAACAAGAATCACCTGTAGAACAAATTACTTGGGCTGAATTTAAGTCTAAACAATAATTGCAATTATAAAGAAAAATTGATAGTTAATATTATTTATTATTAAATATCAACAAATACAAAATGGTATATACATTGGTGATCGTGGAATCTCCTGCTAAATGTAAAAAGATTGAATCTTATTTAGGTTCCAGTTATAAATGTATTGCTAGTTATGGACATATTCAAGAACTATCTGGTATAAAAAGCATAGATATTGATAATAATTTTAAACCTAATTATCAACACATGGCAACAAAAGCACAACAAATTACTAGAATGAAAATCGCAATAAAAGGCGCAAAGGAAGTCTTATTGGCAGCGGATGATGATCGCGAGGGTGAAGCAATTGCTTGGCATATTTGTCAAGTATTTAATTTACCACTAACAACAAAACGAATCATATTTCACGAAATTACAAAAAGCGCTATTGAACGAGCTGTCCAAAATCCAGGAACATTAAATATGGATATGGTTCATGCCCAACAAGCCAGACAAGTATTAGATTTACTTGTTGGTTATAAAATTAGTCCTATTCTATGGCAACATATCTCAAGAAATTCAAAAACTGGATTATCTGCTGGTAGATGTCAAACACCCGCTCTAAGACTGGTGTATGATAATCAACAAGATATTGAAGCATCCCCTGGTAAAAAGGTATATAATACTACTGGCTATTTTACCAAACTGAATCTAGGATTCGCATTGAATCATAATTTCGAAATCATTGGATTCAATACGGCAGTCAATACAATGGAAAACTTTTTAGAGGACTCTGTAGAGTATAATCATTTGTATAGTTGTTCTAAACCGAAACAAACTACTAAAAACCCACCTACTCCATTCACTACAAGTTCGTTACAGCAAAAAGCATCAAGCGAATTGAATATTTCACCAAAAGAGACAATGTCTATATGCCAAAAGCTATATGAAGCTGGTTATATTACTTATATGAGAACAGACAGCTCTACATATTGTCTTGAATTCATCCAAAAAGCAAGTGATTATATTAAAGATAAATTTGGCGACAAGTATTTACACGACGATGTAAATAGATTAAGTGAGAGAAAAGTGGAAAAAACGAAAAAGACGAAGAAAAGCAAAAAAGATGATAAGGAAAATAGTGCTCAAGAAGCGCACGAGGCTATTCGTCCTACTGATGTGAAAATGGAGAAGGTAGATGATTCATATTCTTCAAAAGAGAAGAAGATGTATCATTTGATTTGGGCAACCACTGTTGAGAGTTGTATGAGTCCAGCATTATATCAATCTATTACTGCGAAGATTTCTGCTCCATCTGAAAAGGAATACAAGTATAGTACCGAATTAGCAAATTTTCCAGGATGGAAGATCGTTAGAGGATATGACAAGGAAAATCCCGAATATATATTTCTTCAAACCATTAAAAATAATGTGATTGTCCAGTATAATAAAATTACTGCTAAGGTAAGTGTTAAAGATTTAAAATCGCATTATACAGAAGCGAAGTTGGTCCAGTTACTAGAGGAACGAGGTATTGGAAGACCGTCTACATTTTCAAGTCTTATTGAGAAGATTCAAGAACGAGGATATGTTAAGATTGATAATGTTAAGGGGAAAAAAATAAAATGTATTGATTATGAATTAATTAAGGACGAATTAGAAGAAATTGAAGATGAACGAGAATTTGGTAATGAGAAAAAGAAATTAGTTGTTCAACCATTAGGTATATTAGTGTTGGAATTTATCATCAAACACTTTGACAAGTTATTTGATTACGACTATACAAAGAATATGGAAGCAGATTTAGATACTATTTCAAAGGGTAATAAGGTATGGTATACTCTATGTGGAGAATGTTTAACGGACATTAATGAATGTTCAAAGGATTTAAAAATGGTTGATAAAAAAATGATTAAAATTGACGAACACCACGTGTTTATGATTGGAAAATATGGACCTGTTATTAAAAAGGATGTTGGAGGTGTTACGTCATTTGTGAATTGTAAAAAGGATTTGGATATGACAAAACTAGAAAATGGTGAATATAGTCTAGGTGAATTGGTCGAACAACAAAGTACAAATGCTATTATTGGTAAGTATAATGGATTGGATGTTACATTGAAGAAAGGTAAATTCGGTAATTATATTACATTTGGTGACGAAAAGAAGTCATTAAATGGAATTACAAAGGATATGAGTAAACTTACAATGGAAGATATTATTCCAATTATTGAAAAGAAGGTTACATTGAATGCAAATATGATTCGCGTAATAAATAATGATATTAGCATTAGAAATGGAAAATTCGGGCATTACATATTTTACAAAACTGAAAAAATGACAAAACCCAAGTTTATCAAATTAAAGGCGTTTAAAGGAGATTATAATACATGCCCTGAAGAAGAAATTGAACGATTTGTTAGTAATACAATTTACCATTGATCATTTTAATTTATTTAAAAATATTATAAAATAAATTAATTAATTAAATCATTTTTTGTTTTCTTAAAGAGAAGCATATAATTTTTGGTATTCAGGTACATTATTCTCCTTAATAATCTTTGTTAATTCTTGAATTACATTGTTTTTCTTTTGCCCATCTTTCATTGTGCTTATCTTTGCCATGATGTTCTTAGGATGAAGTGTTTCACAGATTAAATTATTCACCATCATCTTGTCGTGTTTCTTTAAAAGAACATTGTATAGAGTTTCGCCATTGTAATCAACAAAATGAACATTCTTACATAAATCGGTCATGTCCTTGGCTTTGATCATTTCACCCTTGTAAAATACCTTATGATTGTTACTGCAAATAGTTTGTTGAGAAGGAACATTCTTGCTTAAAGCATCCTTTTCGAAACAAACAATGTACTGTTGAATAGGTCTTGTTTGGGTAATCGCAACAATTTCTTTACCACGAATAGTATGTTTATCAGGATTGAGCTTTTCAATCGCAACTGGTCCTTGGTCGGTTGTGACAGGTGTTCCAACAGGGAAACAAATATTAACAATAGTTGATGGGAATGGAATCAATACTCTTACTATTCTATTAGCAGTTCCTACATTTCCAACAGAATCTTCAACGGTATATGTTATTATATATTCTCCAATATATGATGTATCTATAGTAGTAGTAGGATCAATAACAATATCTGACGCTAATATTGTTACATCTACATTATCAACTGCTGTTGCTCCTAGTTCTATATAAGGTGTCATCAAATCTACAATGGTTACATAATTACCATTTAATGTAATAATAGGTGCTTCTATATCAATTATAAATTCTGGAATAGTAAGTTCAGTCGCATTATTATTGGGATCCGTTACTGTTACTGTTTCGCCTGTATAAATTCCGTCACCTAATTGATTAAATGTAATAGTATTGTCACCTATATCAGCTGTATTTTGATCAGTAGTAAAAGCTAATGTGGAAGTAATTGTTCCTGCTTGATTAGAACTAAAAGTAAAACTAGGGGTTGTCACCGAAGAATGTGCTGTAATGGCAGTTACTACAGTTAATATAGGAGAACTTGTATCCACTAAAAAGGATGAACTAGTAACTTGTGGAGCAGCATTTCCAGCAGCATCTGATACATTAGCTGTCATGGTGTATGAAGTACCATCTGCTAAGAGTTGTAAGCCAGCAGCTGAAATTGTAACAGTTGTACTATTACTCGTTACGGTATTTGTATAAGAAGAACCATTAAGTACAATAGTAACTATTTTACCATTTTCCACACCTACTGTAGTTACTGTTACT
>Ga0233414_10000319_pt1 | contig 20553 bp, 16 predicted proteins | sample Na_anoxic_10_MG_FD_189020 | JGI IMG/M metagenome (GOLD analysis project Ga0233414, IMG submission 189020) | Seawater microbial communities from Saanich Inlet, British Columbia, Canada - Na_anoxic_10_MG | ecosystem: Environmental > Aquatic > Marine > Inlet | place: Canada: British Columbia... | reverse complement strand
TACTTAGTGCTCAAATGTATTTATGGATGGACACTAATTATAAATCATTTTGTGGAAGCAACCCGGCTGTAAGAGAATGAGACCTTTGAAAAATGTCTAATTTTGTTCAAGGCCAAGGAAGGCGAATATTTTAACCACAGGAATACATTGAGTATTTCGAGGATTAAAATTTGAGCCTGACGCCGGAATTGGGCAAAAGGGGGCGTTTTGCAAAGGTCTCAGAATTAACAACAAATTAAGGGGGCTAAGTAATGAAAAAAATAATTGCAATCATTGCGAGTCTGGCGCTGGCCATATCTCTTTTTTCATGCGCAGGGCCGACACAACGGGAAAGAGGAGCAAAAACAGGCGCTTTAATTGGCGCTGCAGGTGGCGCAATTCTCGGTCAAGTTATTGGTGGGCATACAGAATCCACTCTTCTTGGAGCAGCAATCGGCACCGCTGTTGGTGGTATCGCCGGTCATCAAATCGGTGCGTATATGGACAGACAGGAGCAAGAATTGAGAGCTGCGATGGCTGCAAGCGAAGCCGCCAGTATTCGAAGGGCACAGGATGTTTTAAGTGCCACTTTCCAATCTGAAGTCTTGTTTGACTTTGACTCCTCAATTCTGAAACCGGGTGCATACAGTGAGATCGGCAGAGTTGCTAATGTATTAAACAGATATCCACAGACAACAATCAGGGTCGAGGGCCATACCGATTCAAAAGGTCCTGAAGCATATAATCAAACTTTGTCTGAAAAACGGTCACTTGCGGTTAAGAGTGCTCTGACACAAAGGGGAGTAGATCCGGCAAGAATACAGACCGTGGGTTTTGGTGAGTCACAACCCATATCTTCAAATGACGCCATGAATAGAAGGGTTGTCATTGTAATTATACCTACTTAGAAAATTATGTGGATATATTAAAAAAAAGGGGTGGTAAAAATGAGAGCTTTAAGTGTAGCCTTACTATTGATAATTTGTTTTTCTCCTTTGAATACTTTTGGCGGGTGTATAAAAGGGGATTGTATGAACGGGCAAGGTACGTTCATCTATCCCGATGGTGACAAATACACGGGTCTATTTAAAGATGGCAAGATGAATGGCAAAGGGACGTTGACATCTCCTGATGGCGAAAAATATGTGGGTGAATTTAAAAACAACATGTTGAACGGACAGGGAATTCTGGTTCGACCCAACGGCGTCAAGTATGTGGGCCAATTCAAAGATAATAAGCTGCACGGAAAAGGGACTTTGACTTCTCCCGACGGCAAGAAAATGGTCGGCAAGTTTAAATTTGGGGAGTGGGTCGGGAAATAACCAAAGGCATATCGCCTACTAACCTCTTACAACAAAAGTTTGCACCACGTTAAAGAGATTATTTACGCTAACGGGCTTGGCGAGAAAGGCATCTGCCCCGGAATCCCTTGCGGGTTGTTCATTGGCTGGATTGTCGGACATCAGAAGGCATTTTTTGCCCGGACTTTTTTCCTTGAATTTAGCCATAAGTTCAAATCCGTTCAACCCTGACACGTCAATCTCTGAAATAATTATATCGAAACTCTCATAATCCTCTATATATCTCCAGGCAGCCAAACCGTTATCAAAAGATAAGACATCTCTGTTTACACAATACATTAAAACTGTGACCATAAAATCTCGGACCAGCAGATCATCATCAATAACAGCTATCTTTACATTTGGTATATTGACCTGGTTCACGCTACTTTTAGAAAATCCACTTCTTGAATTTGGAATTTGAATATAAGAGTCTCACAGATCTTGTTCAAATTATCGGTGAGAGCCTTTTTCCTGAAATGACCCTTGAGACGGTCCTCAGCCAGAGCTTTCGCCATTACGGCCAGAAGCTGAACTCGCTGATGAAACAGATGCTCCTCCGAAGTCTTTCCTTTGGAAACAATGTCTGCCTGAAAATCAAAGCCGTTGTTTTTTAAAGTTGAGGATTCGCTAACCATATGGAGGGAGTGATAGAAAACATGATTCGCATTTTCTATGATGGCCTTTTTTCGGTAATTTCCAAGGGGACAGTCTTTTAAATAGGCCTTGGCCATGATAATAAGAAGTTTTAATCGTGATGAAAAAATATCATCGTCCGACATGGCTCTCATCTCCACGGGCTCCGGTCCCAATTTAATCATAATATGTCCCTCTCTTCGAGCCTCTTAGTAAAAAATATTACCACGACGCCATCTAATATACTGTACTTTTTAACCTATCAGAACGTCGATGTCAATAAATATTCTCAAGAATTTAGCCGGCTTAAAAGTTCCTTTTTTTCTTTTTCCGTCAAATTACGCCAGGCTCCTTCGGCCAGCTTCTCCAGTTTAATTTTTGAAACCCTTATCCGCCTTAACCTTGTCACATGGTTCCCAACTTTTCTGACCATGCGTCGTATCTGCCTGTTTCTACCCTCTTTGAGTATGATACGAAAACGTCTGGAAGAAATTCTCTGGATCCTGGCGGGTCTGGTTTTACTCCCCATCATCGGCAACCCTCTGGCAATGTTCCGGAGGGAACCATCAGTTATGGGCCTTGAGACAGTAACATCATATTCCTTTTCATGATCAAAGGAAGGATGTGAAAGTCTGTGATGGAGACTGCCGTCATTGGTCAGAATCAGAAGCCCGGTCGAGTCCTTGTCAAGCCTTCCTATCGGATAGACACGCCCGGGAATATCTATAAGATCAAGCACTATCTTTTCACCAGGATGACTGCAGCTTGTGACGTATCCTTTCGGCTTGTTCAGCGCTATATATATCGGCTCACTTTTTAGCGCTATAACCTTTCCATCAAATTCTACACTGTCTTTCTCAGGATCTACCTTTGTGCCGAGCTCGGTAATAACCCTGCTGTTTACCTTGACAAGCCCTTCTCTAATATATTCTTCCCCCTTCCTTCTGGAACAGATGCCGGCTTCGGAAAGAAATTTTTGCAAACGCATCGTAGTCATGGATGGAAACTTAAGACCTGTAATCTGCGTTGATTCTTACATAGTCCACGGAAAAATCACAGGTATACATCAAACCAGAACCCCGGCCCATGTTTAAATCAACGGTTACGACAAATTCCGATTTCTTGAGAACCTTTGTGGCTTCAGCCTCAACGGCTTTTCCGCAACCCATGCCGGCTTTTACCATTTGAACATCATCAAAATAGATATCTATCTTATCAGGATCTACTTTAGCACCCGCCCTGCCCACAGCGCCCACAATACGCCCCCAATTGGCATCCTCTCCGAAAAATGATGTCTTCACCAGAGGAGAATGGGCAACAGTATCTGCAACCTTCCGGGCATCAGAGTCCGACACCGCCCCCCGAACCATAATTTCAACCAGCTTTGTAACCCCTTCCCCGTCTCTTATCAGCTGTTTGGCCAGGTATAGAAAGATTTCATTTAAAACCTTTTGAAAAATTTTTTTATCCGCTAAGCTTCGAATAACAGCTCCGGACATCCCGTTTGCCATAACCAGGACCGTATCGTTGGTGCTTGTATCCCCATCAATGGTTATCCGGTTAAAAGACCGGTCTGAAGCCTTAACCAGAGTCTCTTTTAAAATTTCCGGTGATGCTCCAACATCGGTACAGACAAAGCAGAGCATTGTGGCCATATTCGGACGGATCATTCCTGCGCCTTTGGCAACAGCGGTAACGGTAAACGTCTTCCCTTCCACAACTCCCTGTGCAGAGGCTGTTTTAGGAACCGTGTCTGTTGTCATTATCGACCGGGCCAGGTCAGAAATTCCTTCAGGCTGAAGTGACCCGACTAGGTCGGGAACCGCTGTTTTAATCTTTTCAATGGGCAGGGGTGCACCGATAACACCCGTTGAGGCCACAAACACCAGATCGTTTGAAATTCCGAGTTCAGATGCTGCAAGACTTGTCATGGTTCTGGCATCACGCATCCCCTGTTCGCCGGTACAGCAATTGGCATTGCCGCTGTTGACAATAACCGCCTGGCAAACACCCGATTTTATCAACTCCATGTCAAGAAGAACCGGCGCCGCCTTAACCCGGTTTTTAGTAAACAGACCGGCAACAGTTGCCGGTACCTGTGAATAGATAAGCCCAAGATCCTTTTGACCATTTTTTTTAAGACCCGATGCAACCCCTGCGGCCTTAAATCCGGGACACAGTATAACGCTCATATTGTCCTTTTCATGAACCCTTAGTTAGTTTCCATCCATAAATGGCTATTTTTCCGATGAGCGGCGTTCTCCGCGGGTTTCCGCCCTCGACGTACTTCAAGTACGCCTCGGGCGAAAACCCTTGTGCGGCCTTGCTCATCGAAAAAATCCCTCATCTATGAGTCTGTTGATTAATGAGGATTTTCGATCAAGATCAAGGCATGCGAAAAAAATAACCACAGCATATATTTGATATTCCGAGGATTATTTTTTGAGCATAACGCAGAGATTGTGCGAAAAGACCATTAATCAACAGACTCATTTATAAATTGGAAACTGCTTAGTGCTCAAATGTATTTATGGATGGGTACTAGTTAGCAAACTTGGAATTTTTTTTGACATTACCATATCTTTCCTTTATCGATTTTATTTGACAGAATAATCAAATATTGTCAATCTGCATTATAAAATTATGAAGAACTTTAAAATTGCCATCGAATACGACGGCACCGCCTATCACGGCTGGCAGCGTCAGACCGACGATCCAACCATTCAGGATGAAATTGAAAAAGCCCTGTTAACCATGACGGGAAATCAGGTAACTCTAACAGGTTCCGGCAGGACAGATGCCGGTGTGCATGCCTCTGGACAGGTAGCAAACTTCAACTGCCGAACAGCGTTAGATTCCGGTGTTTTTCAAAAAGGCCTTAACAGCCTTCTGCCTAAAGATATTGTCATCACGGCGTGCACACAGGTTTCAGTGAAATTTCATGCCCGATATGATGTTAAAAGCAAATCTTATCATTACAGAATATTAAATCGCAACCTCCCTGCCGCAATCTTCAGGCAGTATGCCTGGCACATCCGAAAGAGACTCGATCTGGATGCCATGGTCAGCTCACTGCGTCATATCATCGGAACCCATGACTTCAAGGCGTTTGAAGGGACCGGGAGTCCCAGAGCCAACACCATCCGCTCCGTTATGCATGCGGATCTCGAAAAAATGGATGACGGATATCTGGTTTTTAAAATAGAAGGGAACGGCTTCTTGAAATTTATGGTGCGAAATATTGTCGGAACACTTGTGGATGTAGGTCTTGGCAAAATCACACCCAATGACTTTAACAAGATACTTTTGTCAAAGGATCGAAACCTTGCCGGTGTGACTGCGCCGGCGCACGGGTTATTCCTTATGCAGGTCAACTATTGACGGCTTCGTAAAAAATCCAACTTCTGCGTTGCGCTGCATCCTTCGTCACTGCAGCGTACTATAAGTACACTCCCTACGGGACCGGCGGATAGCCGATTCCTCAGGATTTGCACGCCTTGAATTTGGATCTTTTTACTTTGCCGTCGAATTTTGACTTTTTACGAGTTCATCAATATTTAATATTGATGAATACCGAAAAAATTCTTCCTGAGAAATTTAAGGCTAATCCCTGTTTTTCATCTTTTGCACCTGCTCATTGTAATATGAAATAACCTCCCTACGGTTAAGCATCCCGATAAGAATACCATGATCATCATCCTTTACAACCGGCAGGCTGTCGATATTTTTAATAGTAAACTTCTGAAATACAGCATTCAGATCCTCTGAGGGCGTAGTTAATATAATGTCAAAGGTGGCAACATCATTCATCACCACAAGATTCCCTATGCCCCGCGAAAAGATTATACCTCTGATATCAGTGCTGGAGAATATCCCCACCAGTCTATTCAACTGATCCACAACCGGAAAGTAGTGCTGCTTTGTCTCGGTAAAAAACTCCCTGAAATCATGAAAGGTCATGTTCCTGGGGATAACTTCCACCTTTTTGACAAGGTGCAGTAGATTCTTGACTCTGATAGCCTGTAAGATATCCACAAAGAAATCTCCTGCATGGGCCGGAGAGTCGATCTTGCTTTTGACTTGTCTGTCATAAATTGTCCATTTCCGTGCCGCAAGATAAGATACTGAACAGACCAGAAGGCTGGGCAGAAGCAGCTGATACGAGTCGGTCATTTCACTGACAAATATGATGGTAGAAATCGGAGTGTTCGACACAGCCGTAAAAAAGCCTGCCATACCCACCACTACAAAGGCTCCGGGTTCAGTGACAACACCCGGCATAATCTGGTGAAAAACTTTTCCCACCACACCGCCCATTGCTCCGCCGATTACTATTGAAGGGCCGAATACCCCGCCGCTCCCCCCGGATCCGATGGAAAATGATGTGGTAAATATTTTTCCGATGGCAAGAAAAAACAAAAACGGTATAGTAAGCTCATTGTAAAGCGCTTTCTGAGCAAACCCATATCCAAAGGCCAGAGTCTGAGGTAAAAAAAAGCCGATAATACCGGTACACAGCCCTCCTATAGCCGGCTTTATGTGATTTGGAATTTTGATAGATTTGAAAATACCGATGAGACCATAAAATGATTTAATGTAAAAAATGCCTGTGGCTACAAGAACTAATGCAAGCACGAGGTAAGGTCCTAACTCCAGTGGATTGCGAAATAAAAAATCAGGCGACTCAAACAAAGACCCCCAGCCGAACACGAGGCAAAACAGGCAATAGGCTACAACCGAGGAAATACCGGCAGGAATAATAACCTCTGACTCAAACTCCGGATCACGGTAGAGCACCTCGGCAGCAAAAAGAGCCCCCGCCAGAGGAGCCCTGAAGATACTCCCCACGCCGGCCCCGATTCCCGCAGCCATCATTATCCTGCGTTCCCGGTCTGATAGTTTCAAGGTCGTTGCCAGAAATGAGCCAAAACCGGCTCCGATTTGAGCAATGGGACCTTCTCTTCCCCCTGATCCACCGGTTGTAATGGTCAGAGCAGATGCTATGGTTTTAATAATCGGAACCCTGCCGCGCATGAAACCCCCTTTTCTATGATAGGCATCAATCGCAGCATCTGTTCCATGCCCTTCGGCTTCCGGAGCATAGGTATATACCAGCCATCCGCTAATAAGACCGCCAAGTGCAGGAAGAAAAAGAAGGATTGTACGGTTGAATGGAGTGCTTGTGGGGTGAAGGAGATGATGTTCACCGGCCGGAGAAGGGGGCCGGTAGCCGGCCATAAAATCCATAAAATAATGTAGACCGAGCCGGCACAGGTAATGAAAAACGATAGATCCAAGGCCGGCTATAAGCCCTATTAATACAAAGTACAAGGTCCACTTACCGGCATGGGCGATATTGATGGACCGCTCTTTGCCGGTAATGAATTGGATGATTTTTTTAAAACGATTCAATAATGCCACAAATCAGCTTGCCCCGCTATCCCAAACATTAATGAAGAATATCAAACCGTCCGGCAACAAGCAACGGTTTTTATACATTCATCCCTTTCAAATCTTCTACGCCCTGCAGAATAATATTGAAAAGTTCGAGTATATCGCTCTCCTCCAGGCAAGAAAAAGCTATTCTCATATCACTTTCCCCCATGGATATAAGACCTACGCCGTATTGTTCAAGAAGGTGGAGCCTGAGCGTCTCAGCATCCACCGATTTTAACCTGATACACATAAAATAACCGGAATTAAAAGGGTAAACATCCCAGGCTTCTTTGTATCTGGAATCCGCAAGTATCTCTTTTAAACGTCTGACCCTGTTTTTAAGTACTTTGAATTTTTCTTCTTTTTCAGCCATGTAGTTATCGTCCTGCATGGACTTTAATACTATGGTCTGTCCCAGGTGGGAAGCATTGGAAATGGAACCTCTGATGCATCCTGCTGTTTTCCTTTCCAGTGCATCATATACGGCCATATGATCACCTTCGATCTTAGATCCGTATGTTATAAAACCGACCCTCAAACCCCAGACAAAGCTCTCCTTGGTTGCTCCATCAAGCTTAACGGCAAGCAATCTTGGATGCCGTCCGCAAAGATTTGCAAAGAGAGATTCTTTCAGGGTTCGGTCTTCATAAAAGAGTCCGAAGTAGGAGTCATCAGTAACAGCTATTATGTTTGTACCCTCACGCGCTATATCGGTAAGGATCTCGACGATGCGTTTCCCTTCCTCTGCGGTCACAGTATAACCGGTGGGATTGTGGGGAAAATTCAGCAAAATAGTAACTTTATCATGTTTTTCCGCCTCGGTCTTTATCTTTTCCTCAAAGGCTTCAAGATTAAATCCATGATTTTGTGAAAACAAATCATAATGACTTATTTTTGCCCCCTTTTTTACATTCAGAATCATATTATAGTTACCCCACATCTTGTCAGGCAAAACCACTACATCATCAGGATCCAACCAGATGTCTGCAAACATGCTTATAGCGTGAGTAATACCACAAGTAACAACAGGCAAACTGATGGTTTTGCCTTCAAGGGAAGGATTTTTTTTAAAATGGGAATCCTGCCAAACCTTCCTTAAAGCCTGGATCCCGAAGGATGGCGCATAGGTTAACGACTCTTCCGGTCGAATGCTGCAAATTGAACCCATTACCGAAGAAAAATGCATTGTTTCCCCACACTCCGTGGCAATCCCTATGGTTGCATTTAACTTATGGGCCTTTTCCTTGGCCTCCGCACTCTGGCTTAAAATCCCTTTAGGGAAAAAAAGGTTTCTGCCCATCTCAGACAGCATTTCCATTAGATGGGGATTACCTTTCTCGATAATCTGGTTGAGGTCTTTAGCTATAGGGTTCACGAATGTTTTCTCCTTTAAACTAATCCGGACAAGCCCCGCACCGCAAGCGGTATCTTCGACAAGCGAGACAGGCCGGGGCCAAAAAGATCGGTTTTATTTTTACCACGAAGGAAAAGAAGAATAAAATATATGATCTTCGTGCTCTTCGTGTGCTTTGTGGTGTGATCAAACTTTTTTTGCTATAAAATGCACAAAATTTGTCATTAAAAAACTAAAAAATGATAAATTATACTTTAATTATAGAAAACTACTTTAAATTTTACAGTTTAGACACAAGGTATGTCAAGGGAAAATAACTTGAAAAATCGGGGAGATGAGAAAGTGCCTGCAGCATGTATCGGAATAGGTGGTTCATGAAAAAACCCCGCCCTTTTAATAAAGCGGGGTTTATTTGTAGATCGAAAGCAACATTATCTGTTTCCTCTCTTTGATGCTTTGAGCGGATTAATCTTCGCATTTGACACAGTAGTTCTGGTTACATGTGAAGCACAGTTGCAATCTCCGGTTTTCCATTTCAACGAAGGATCAGGACATGCTGAGCAATACCATCTGGAAGATAGTTCAATGCTACGATTGCAGCCATTACACTGCTCCACGATCTCGTGGCAAATTCCGCCATTGTAAGAACACCCCTCTGCAGTCATAAAAGGGCACTCAAAACCTTTTCTAATCGTTGTGCAAACCATTGTAATCACCCCCTTTCGAAAAAAAATCAAAAAAAAGCCGGGAGCCATCTGTTCCCGGCCTCAAATAGACAGGTCTCAAAAAAACTGCAGCAATATAATCAGACGAATATAGGTTGTCAACAAAAAGTTTAACATTTTTTTCTATATAGCCGTACAAAAAGAATTCTTGATTTTTTATTTAAAAATTGCCAATTTACCTACAATACTTTATATTAAATGTTTGACAATATTCCAGACAAAAGGAAATATATTCCACATGGTCATAAAACAAGTTATTGAGGTTCTCAAGATAGAGGCCCAAGGCATTCTGAACCTTGCAGATCGTATTGATGACAACTTCCCCAAAATGGTGGAGATCATCTTCCGGTCCGGTGGCCGATTAATCATCAGCGGCATCGGTAAATCCGGGCTTGTGGGCCGAAAAATCGTGGCCACTTTAAACAGCACAGGAACAAAGTCACTTTTTTTACATCCTGCCGAGGCCATGCATGGAGATCTCGGCATGGTCGGTCCGGATGATATATTCATAGCCCTTTCCAACAGCGGCGAAACCGACGAACTTAATATCCTTTTGCCAAGTATCCGCAAAATAGGATGCACAATTATCGCCTTTACCGGGGATAAAAACTCCACATTAGCCAGACATAGTGACATTATCATCGATGTTGCTGTAGAGAAGGAAGCATGCCCTCTGGGCTTTGTCCCGACTGCAAGCACCACCGCACTTCTTGCCATTGGTGACGCCCTTGCCGTAGCTCTGATAAACAAGAAACATTTCAATTCAAGCGATTTCAAAAAGATTCATCCCGGCGGGACGCTCGGGCAGCGGCTTTCGAACAAAGTTGAAGATTTTATGCTAACCGGCAAATCCGTTCCCCACGTTCCTGAAGGGACAACCATGGTAGATGCTGTTAAGGAAATCAATCATTTTGGATTGGGAGCAACCCTTGTCATCAGAGCCGATGACACCCTTGCCGGCATCATCACCGACGGCGACTTAAGGCGTCTGATTGCAAAGAGAGAATCTATTCACGGACTAACCGTTGAAGATGCCATGACAAAAAATCCCCGGACAGTGGCCCCGGATTCTCCAGCATATGATGCCCTGAACATGATGGAACAATACCAGATCACGGTACTTCCCATAACAGATTCCACAGGAAAGGTTCGAGGAATCTTGCACCTGCACGATATTTTAGGCAAGGGTGATTTTAAATTTAATGGAAGTTAAATTATTAATTAAAAGAAGATATTATGAAATTCGATTCCATTGACACAACAATATCGACCCTTGGACCCCTTAAAATAACATCACCTATCCGCAGAGGTGAAAAAGGTTCGCTCAGTCGGAGTTTTGTTCATGATACCGACAGGGTTGTGCTCGACGTAAATTTAAATAATCTGATTAAAATGATCGAGGAAGGAAAAGATTTTCCCGCTTTTGAGTTGGCCGGCCCCAGAAGCAAAATATACTTTGACCCGAGCAAGCTTCGTTGTGCACTGGTAACCTGCGGCGGGTTGTGCCCCGGCTTAAACGACATTATACGGGCAATCGTTCTGGAACTTTTCTACGGTTATGGTGTGCGCAACATTTACGGCTTCAAGTATGGTCTTCAGGGCTTTATCCCCAAATACGGGCACGACATCATGGATCTTAAACCGGAAGTTGTTGTCAACATACACGAAATGGGCGGTTCGATTTTAGGATCTTCAAGAGGCCCCCAGTCTGTGGACGAAATCGTCGACAGTCTTGAAAGGATGAACATCGGCATACTGTTCATGGTCGGAGGAGATGGAACCCTCATGGCAGCCACAAAAATAGCCGATGTCATAACCCAAAGAGGTCTGAAAATAAGTGTTGTCGGAATTCCAAAAACCATTGACAATGATATATATATGGTATCGCGCTCTTTTGGTTTTCATACGGCGGTTGATGTTGCCACCCAGGCGATCAAGGGGGCACATAACGAATCAGAAGGATACCCCAACGGAATCGGTCTTATCAAACTGATGGGCAGACATTCGGGCTTCATCGCCGCAACAGCCGCCCTGGCTCAACAGGATGTAAATTTTGTGCTGATACCAGAGGTGGATTTTGACCTTGAAGGATCGGGCGGCTTTCTTGATTCCCTTGAAAGACGTCTTCATCACAGAGGACATGCCGTAATCGTAGTGGCTGAAGGCGCAGGTCAAAAGTTTTTTGACGCTCAAACAACGGAACGTGATAAATCCGGCAATATCAGGCTCCAGGATATAGGACTTTTCCTCAAAAATACCATATTGTCATATTTTAATCGCAAAAATATCGAGGTTTCTTTAAAATATATTGATCCCAGCTATATGATAAGAAGCCTGCCTGCAAATGCCAATGATAATGTCTTCTGCAGCTTTTTGGGGCGTGACGCGGTTCATGCAGGCATGGCGGGAAAAACAAAACTTCTCATCGGCCGCTGGAACAACCATTTCGTGCATCTTCCCTTAAGTGCCTCGGCCGGAAAACACAAGCAGATCAATCCCAAAGGAAAGTTGTGGATGGGTGTCCTGGGAGCAACGGGTCAGGGGTCGTTGAAAAACGACTAATCCCTCCTTTGTCAATCGATTTTCTTATAAGTTGCGTAGTTAATTGTGATTCAGTTCGACAAATCCTTTGCCTTTTATTTGAAGAAGATTTAACTTTTTTCGAACCTCTCCGCTGTTATCAAAGGAAGTAAGTCCGGTTACTCCACGGAAATCGTCGAGCTTTTTGAGCTTATTTTTTAGGTCGCTCCTGAATCGGATGTCCGGACTGCTGACCGTCTGAAACAATATCATGGCCGTATCATATGCCACTGCTTCGATGAATTCCGGTTTTTGATCGAAAGTCTTATGGAAAGTTCTGGCAAAATCCATTACCTCCTCTGAAGCGCTTTCGGCAAAAAAACCATCCGACATAATTGCATCCTGTACATATTGCCGGGCCATCTCGATCAGACTGCCGGAATGCCACAAATTGGTTCCCAAAAGATATGCATCTGTAACATCATAAAAAGCCAGCTGTGGAACAATAAGCCCTGCTTTATTGGGAGCATCAGGAATAAAAACGGCATCAAAATCGACAATGGCTTTCGGTTTTTCTTCTTTTTCTTCTGCAATATTTTCATCATATTTATGCGCATCATTGCCGGTGGTTGTACCGTCATTTTTTTCGTCACCAGCCTCTGCATCAGTATTTTTAAGATCTTCAGGCACCTCATAGTAAAGCCCTGCAAGCTTTTTGATGGGATCAGAAAAATCGGTATGAGTCGAATTGTATGATTCAACGCCCACAACTTTACCTCCACAAGCGATCACCTCATCCCAAAAAAGATTCATAAAGGTTTTACCATAATTTTCATCGGGATAAAGGATTGCAAAACTGCTAAGATTTAGCTCCTTGACAGCATAAGATACCAGGGTCTTAACCTGCGCAGCAGGAGTAAAAAAATTTCTAAAAACAAAATCGCCTATTGAAGTGATATTATCTTTCTGGGTTAAAGTTATTATCGGTATTCCTTTATCCTGTGCCTCCAGAGCAGCCGCTTCAGCCGTAATAACGGGACCAATAATAGCGGCAACGTTTTCAGCAAACAATTCTCTTACGGCCAGTACGGCCTTAACAGGATCAGATTCCGTATCTTTTATGATTACCTTGACGGAAGGGTAACTGTTTTGTGAACTGAATCTATTCAAAGCGAGTTCAACACCATTTAATGCTCTGTTGCCGTAAAGTCTATAAAGACCGCTCAGGGGAAGCAAACATCCTATGGTGTAACGGCTATAGATAGTATTTTGTTTAATTTCTACTGTCAGATTTTTTGCCTGTTGCACATTTTCGTGAGCCGGAAACTTTTCGATAAACTCCGATAGAATCTTTAAAGCCTCATCATATTTTTCTTCATTGACACTGTTAATCCCCAGCTGGAAAATAAGATAACCTGCCGGGAACCTTTCTTCCAGGCGACTTGAAAGAAATACGATATCTTGAGAGCTCAGCTGCCGGACAGCATATTTAAGCTTTATTATAATGACCTTCTTTTCCTGTTCCTGCGCTTTTGCATACGCCATGGTATAATAATTAACAGCATCTTTCGAAAAACCCAGAGCCACATAAGCATCACCTGTCAACACATATGTTCTGAGAATGTGGTCTCTGGAAACAGCATATTTGAGAAAGTCGGCTGCCTGCTCGATTGCTTTCTCATATTCTCCCTGGTTGTAATAAGTGACCATTATTTCAATCCTGGCATCCGGGACAAAATAACTTTCCGGATATTCGGCTATAAGTCGTTTATAAACATTACGAGCTCTGTCGTTGTTCCCAAGAGCCATATGAATAGCTCCCGTCTTCATTAAAGCTGCACCGGCCATAGGTCTGTCAGGGAATCGGTCAAGGTACTCATTGAAAAAAACAAGAGCTTTTTCGTAGGATTTCTCCTGAAACATTTTTTCAGCCCTGGAAAAAAGTTGAGCTGCGGGATCAAACTTTTCGTAGATTGTCTTTGGCACGCATGACCATAAAAAGATGGCTGCTGTTATGATAGCAATTTTGTAGATTGGCTTCATAAAAATGTCTTGATCGTTTTAATGATAGTGATTTGTAAGCGTTCAAAGGTTCCCGGTTCAAGGTTGATGGAAGATTGCATAATAGATTTAACCATGAACTTTTAACCCTGAACCCTGAATCTCTGAACCCGTGAACTGTTATGCTAATTAGAGTCTCACGTTTACCCTCATTTAAAAACAAAGGCAAGCATAAGATGCATCATTTACTTGCCAAACACCCTGCAAAGATGATATATCGCCGGAATCATGGAAACTGATAATGCAAAACAGCCGTCCTCACCACAGACCGGCAGTCCTGTCAGTGATAAGGTTGAGCAGGAACTTGAGAATTTAAGGAGACAACTCGATACCATCGACCAGAAAATAGTCTCCCTTCTTGCAAAACGCCAGGCAGAAGTCGAACATGTTGTTAAACTTAAGAAAACCCACAACCTGCCTGTCTATCACCCCGCCCGGGAAGAAAATCTGATTTCTCACCTTCGTAATCAGGGGGCCGAAGCGGGACTTGATTCTGATTATATTGAAGAACTTTACCGTCGTATTCTCCGCCAGTCGCGGGTAGAGCAAACTGCTCGTCTGTCTAAAAAAGGCGTCCGTGCCGGTGCAACTGTTCTTATGGTTGGTGGTATGGGCAGTATGGGGCAATATTTTTCTCAATGGTTTGATGATTCCGGCTACAAGGTACGAATTCTGGACCGAAATGATTGGTTGAATGTCGGCAGACTTTGCCACGGGATTGAGCTTGCAATTATCAGTGTCCCCATTGAAGTAACTGCTGAAGTAGCCGGCAAACTTGGTCCCCATCTGCCGGCTGATTGTGTTCTGGCAGATGTCACCAGTATTAAAGAACGACCTTTAAATGCCATGCTTGAAGCTTACCAGGGACCAGTGATTGGTTTACACCCTCTTTTCGGCCCGACCACCTCAACCATGGACAAGCAGATCATCGTAGTCACACCCGGCAGAAATCTGCCCTCGTGCCGGTGGCTTATTGATCAATTCAGCGCCTGGGGAACCATTATCCTGCAAGTGAATGCACAGGAACATGATGAAATCATGTCGATCGTTCAAACGGTACGACATTTCGCAACTTTTGCATTCGGTCAATTTCTGTGTCACAAACAGATTGATTTATCCCGAACTATAGAATTCTCCAGTCCAATTTACCGCCTGGAGCTTGGGATGGTGGGAAGGCTTTTTGCACAGGACCCCTCACTTTACTCTGAAATCATATTCGCATCACCCAAACGACTTGCCCTGCTGAAAGATTATCTTTCTTCTCTTACAAATAATCTTGCTATGGTTGAGAAGGGTGACAAAGAAATGTTTTGTGCTGAATTTAAGAAAATTGCAGACTGGTTCGGGCCTTTCAGTGAACAATCTATGCGGGAGAGTACATACCTGATTAACAAACTAATCGAACGTTTCTAATCTGTAGGCGTTCACAGGATCAGAGTTCACCCAAAATCTGACTTTTTACGAAACCGTCAAGGTTGCCTTTCGAATGCGTGAACCCTGAATCCCTTACGGCCTGTATATTCACTTTTCGCCACACTTCTTGGCTTGACATAAAACCCTCGCTTCTGTAATCTCCGATGTAACAAAGTAAAGATTTTCCTTTATATATAGTGCCCATACGCAAAATCATCTAATAATGCCGTAATGTATAGAAATTACTCACGGATATATGATTTTTTAAAACCAAAGCCAAACAGGAATCCGGCAAGTGACCGATAGACAACCTCTATATAACAGTAGAATCACAAAGACATATTTGGAATACATCAAGAAGGACTATCCTGACCTGGATATCGATTCAGTTCTAGAATATGCGGAAATGACCAAATATGAGGTTGAAGACCCGGCACACTGGTTCAGTCAGCATCAGGCGGACCGTCTCCAGGATGCCCTGGTTGAAAAAACCGGCAACCCGAATATCGCCAGAGAGGCTGGACGTTATACAGCATCATCTGAGGGAATGGGACCTGGGAAGCAACATATATTGGGATTTATAAAACCGACATCCGTTTATCTATTAATGGAGAAACTTTATCCTATCCTGAGTCGAGGCGCTACTATCAAAGTAAAAAGACTGGGGCCTGATAAAGTTGAAATTGTCTCCACTCCGAAAAAAGGCGTAAATGAAAAACCTTACCAGTGTGAGAACCGCATCGGCATTTTTGAGTCACTGGCGGAATTGTTCACCGACAAACCTGCCAATGTAGAACATCCTTTTTGTTTCCATAATGGAGACAATGCCTGTCGTTACATTATCACATGGGAAAAAACAGGTTCTATCACCTGGAAGCGGATACGCAACTATTCTCTGCTGATCAGTACCGTTATCTCTCTGGGCCTCTTTTTCATCTTGCCGCTCATGACGTGGAGTATGGTTGCCTTGCTTTGTTCGGTTATAATTATGGCCTTTTCACTTTATTCCGCCCGACTTGAAAAAAAAGAGCTGTCCGAAACCATAAAAACCCAGGGAGATACAGCCAAAGACCTATTAGATGAAATGGCGATTCGCCACAACACTGCATTGCTGATTCAGGAAATCGGTCAGGCCACCTCTTCGATTTTAAATATCGATAGTCTCCTCAAGGCTGTCGTGCGCATTATGGAGATGCATACCGACTTTGACCGGGGTATGATCATGCTTGCCAATAGCGATAAAACTCGTCTTTTTTATACCGCCGGATACGGGTATGTTAAGGAAAAAGAGAAAATTTTACAACAAACCGAATTTCACCTTGACAACCCTGAATCTAAAGGGGTGTTCGTGGTAGCTTTTAGAAATCAAGAACCGTTTTTGATTAATGATATCTTTGAAATTGAAAAAAAACTATCTAAAAAAAGTCTCAAATTCGCTAAAGCAATGGGTGTGCAGTCGCTGATTTGTGTGCCCATTGTTTATGAAAATGAATCTCTGGGCATACTCGCCGTAGATAATGTCAGGTCAAAAAGATCTCTTTCCCGAAGTGATATGAATTTTTTAATGGGGGTTGCCTCACAAACAGCCGTTGGCATAATCAATTCCATATCATTTCAAACAATTCAAGAAAGCGAAAAAAAATATCGTGATCTCGTCGAGAATGCGAATAGCATTATTATGCGAAGCGATATTGAAGGAAACATCACTTTTTTTAACGAGTTCGCCCAGAAATTTTTTGACTATACTGAAAATGAAATAGTCGGAAAATGTGTAATAGGTACTATTTTTTCTGATACGAAATCAGAAAGAAACCATTTTGAAAGACTGATAAAGCTTCTAAAGCAAAATCCCGAGTATCCAATTATTACCGAGAATGAAAGTAAGCTTATAAACGGCAAAAAGGTTTGGATTGCATGGACTTACAAACCGATATTCGATAGTGATGGAAATTTTAAAGAAATTCTTTGCATCGGTAACGATATAACAGAACTTAAACATGCGGAAATGGGAAAAAGGGATTTGGAGGCCCAGCTACAACGAGCACAAAAAATGGAAGCACTTGGAACTCTCGCAGGCGGAGTGGCTCACGATCTAAATAATATCCTGTCAGGTATTGTAAGCTACCCTGAACTGTTATTAATGGATATTCCGCTTGACAGTCCTCAAAGAAAGCCTATCTTAACCATACAAAAATCAGGAGAAAGAGCTGCCGCTATTGTGCAGGATTTGTTGACACTGGCAAGAAGAGGCGTTGTCAATACAAGAGTTGTCAATTTGAATTCTATTATATCCGAATATTTAAATAGCCTGGAACATGAGAATTTGAAAAAATACCATCCTAACGTTCTTATTAAAACCGATCTGGAAACAAACCTGCTGAACATTATGGGCTCTCCGGTTCATCTATCTAAGACCATTATGAATTTAATCACAAATGCTGCTGAGGCAATTCCCGATACGGGAGAAATAATTATATCCACAAAAAACCGTTATGTTGATAAATCCCTAATTGTGTACGACAAGGTCAAACAGGGGGATTATGTTACGGTCAGTGTCAGTGATACGGGCATCGGCATCCCATCTCAAAATATAGAAAGGATATTTGAGCCTTTTTATACAAAAAAGGAAATGGGGAAAAGCGGCACAGGACTGGGCATGGCCGTTGTTTGGGGAACCGTAAAAGACCATAAAGGGTATATCGATGTAAAAAGTTCTGAAGGAAAAGGGACCACATTCATACTCTTTTTCCCAATGGTGAGACAAGAACTGCCCAGCGACATATCCGTATTCTCCATTCAGGATATCATGGGCAAGGGAGAATCTATTTTGGTTGTGGATGATGTGGAAGACCAGAGGAATATTGCCTGTGAAATGTTAACAAAATTGGGGTATTCTGTTGTATCTGTTTCGAGCGGTGAAGAAGCCATCGATTACATAAAAAATAATTTAATAGACCTGGTGGTGTTGGATATGATTATGGAGCCCGGCATTGATGGGCTTGATACATACAAAAAAATTCTTGAAATACATCCCAATCAGAAAGCCATCATAACAAGCGGTTATTCTGAAACAGAACGTGTTAAAGAGGCTCAGAGATTGGGTGCAACATACTATGTAAAAAAGCCATATCTATTAAAAAAAATAGGAAAAGTCGTAAAAGCTGAACTATACAAATAATTTTATCGGTGGGTTTACTCTATTATACATCTGTTACCAAAATTAATCTGTTTCATATTCCACTCATAAAAAAGAAAATTCCATTCTTTCAAAAATATTTTAACAAGCTGAGTGAAAATGAAAATATTATTGATTCATCCCAAAAGGCGGGACAAGCATAACCACTCAAATAAAATCAAGGCTTATATTCCTCCTCTTACCCTGCCTGTTCTTGCAGGTCTCACACCGAAAGATATCGAGGTAGAGCTATGTGATGAAAGTGTTGATACAGTGAATTTTAATGCAGATGCAGATCTGATCGGAATCACGGGAATTACCAGCCAGATCAATCGGGGCTATGAAATAGCGGATGCTTTCCGAGAAAAAGGGAAAAAGGTGGTCATGGGTGGTATACATGTTTCGGCATTGCCACATGAAGCAAAAAAACATGCAGACAGCATTATGGTTGGTGAAGCAGAAGATCTGTGGGAAACACTTATCGAGGATTTTAGAAATGATTGCCTGAAGGAAGAATATAAAGCCGACACCTATACAGACTTTAAAAAACTGGTAATCCCCAGATATGATCTACTGAAGCTCAACAAATATCGAAGGTCCACTGGAACCAATATCCCACGACTGCCAATACAGGCGTCACGAGGGTGTCCGTTCAACTGCAAGTTTTGCAGTGTCACAAAATTCTGGGGGCCTAAAATCCGGACAAAGCCATTGGAAAACGTTGAAAAAGAACTTTTACAAATTAGGTCGTTCGGTACAAATAGAGTGTTTTTTACTGATGACAATTTTATTGCCAACATAAGTTATACAAGAAACATTCTTGAACTATTGAAAAAATATAATTTTTCCTGGTTTTGCCAAGTTAGCACAAACATCCATAAGCATGAAGATTTGATTATTGAGATGAACAAAGCAGGATGCACAGGAGTATATATTGGCATCGAAACTTTTTCAGAAGAAAATCTAGAACATATTAACAAGAAATTCAACAAGATGGCAGATTATGAAAGACTATTTGGGTTATTTAACAAATATAATATCCGCGTAATGGCGAGCATGATGGTTGGCTTAGATGGTGATACGAGAGAAAGCTTGGAGCATATGGTTCAGCAACTGATCCATCTGAAAGTTAGTTACGCCCAATTCTATTTACTCATGCTGCTTCCTGGCACTCAACTGAGAAATCAATTCATTAAGGAAAATCGTATAATAGATCACGATTGGGATCATCAAAACGGAACAATAGCCACATTTCGACCAAAAAACTTTCAAGTCGAAGAACTGCAAGATTGTTATTGGGAACTGTATAAAAATTTCTATTCCTATAAATCAATAGCCAAGCGCCTCTTTACATTGGCTAATCTAAAAGGAGGGGTGAATAGAACACTTATTACTTTAAAATCAAACTTATATTTTAGGAAAAGGGTAAAGAACAGGCTGCATCCGATAGAAAATTAGTGCTGTATTGCATGCCCGATCGGAACTTTTTTTTTATCACAGCTACGCCAGGTTTCCTTCACTATATCTCAGGTTATGCTCGATCAGGAAATATTCGTGTTATGATGCACAATTTTCCCCTTTTTTATCCGTTAAATATGATTGAACAGATAATAATTTTATGACAAATACCGCTTTCTAATTTAATTACTTTTAATCCGTACAATGGTATGAGGAATCTCAGGTATGCCTTATTTTGAATACTTAATGGAAAACAACGAAGAAACGCTTCGTCTTGACTTGAAAACAGACGGTAAAATTGTCGAGAAGCAGGCGCTTTGGGCCGGAATAAAGCCGGGCATGCGCGTCGCCGATTTAGGGTATGGTTCCGGTAAAACATCCTTCTGCCTCCACAAACTGGTTCAACCGCATGGTACAGTCTTTGGGGTTGATTTTGCTGAAGATCGAATTGAATAT
>Ga0233414_10000317_pt1 | contig 20566 bp, 19 predicted proteins | sample Na_anoxic_10_MG_FD_189020 | JGI IMG/M metagenome (GOLD analysis project Ga0233414, IMG submission 189020) | Seawater microbial communities from Saanich Inlet, British Columbia, Canada - Na_anoxic_10_MG | ecosystem: Environmental > Aquatic > Marine > Inlet | place: Canada: British Columbia... | reverse complement strand
AATGAGAGATATTATTTAATAAAATCCATTTACAACATTCATAACCATTTATTTTATCATTAGTATAAGAAGCTGATATTGAATTTAAATAATAAAAGAATTCATATTTATCACGTTGATAAAATAATTTTAAATTAACATTATCAATGTTATAATTTTTAAAATAACTGTAATACATATTTACAGAATTATGACATTGATTATCATAATAATATTGCATATTCATAACAATACCTTCTAAACGATTAGAATCATATTCTACTGACTTTGAGTTATATAATAAAAAATTGTCAATATCATTTAGTTTTTTATATATAGACGCAAGACGAATACAACAGATAAATTTATGTTGAATATCCCCGTTTGATTCTAAGAATAATTTTAAATAATTAATAGCTTTATCGTAATATTCTTTAATATCCATAAAACTTTGGGCACAATAAAACATATACCTATTTTTTAAACCAATATCAGTTTCAGTTTCAATAGCTTTTTCAAGAATTAGTCCGTCGTCTCTATATTTATTTGGATTATGATTTCTACTTCCTAATCTTCTAGATTGAATATAATAATCACCATGCAAAAAGTCTATATCTGCGTTAAAATCACATGATTGGATATATTCATGAACTACACCTACATATTTCCATTTATGTTTATTAGATACTAAACATGTTCTATGATACCCTTCAAAATTTAAATGATAACCATCTTTATTCATATTTGTTGGAATAGGAATATTATTATGAATCAAATCATCTGCGTCAAAAATAAATATATAATCAGTTTTATTAAAAGCATATTCTAAAGCTAATGTTCTATTATGTGCAAAATCTCTCCATTCATCTTGATATAATTCTCCATCAATGTTATTTTTCTTAAAAAAAGATTTAATTATATCTATTGTGTTGTCAGATGATCCAGTATCAGAAATTACCCAATAATCAATATTTATATATTTCAATATATTTTCTAATGTAATTTCGATAATATGAGATTCATTCTTGACAATCATATTTAAACAAATAGTTTTTTTCATATTTATGATAAAAAAATATAAAAAAATGATATAATTAACTAATTATATGTTTTTAGTAAATTTATATAATTAGGATAATCTGTTTTATAATCATAATCATTAATAATTTTTATATTGTCTATATAATTATCTAAATAATTATCATCTGGATTTTGAATATTATTTAATTGAATTAATCCTCTAAAAAGTTGTTTATTATTAAATAATTTAAAATTAAATTTAAAATTTTGAAGAATAAAGTAAATAAATTTCCACACATCTCCTGTCCATGGTTCTTTATATTTTAAAATACCTTTTTCATATATATGTTTAATAGGAACTTTAAATTGTTCTCTTTCTTTTAATGGTAAAATAACATCAATAAAAATACTTCCGTTTTCATTTAATATATTTAAACAATTAAAAAAATCCTTATATATATATTCAACTTGGTGCATTCCATCAATATAGAAAATATCAAAGGTAATTGAAGAGTTTATATTTTGGAAAAAATCATTTGATGATACACATTTGATTTGATCTGAAATAAATGATGGGTCGGGATCTATACCTATTTTATTATCAATATTTATTTTTTTAAATGTAAATCCAGATTCAATACCAATTTCACAATATGATTTATAATTATTATTTATAATAGAATCATTTATAATATTATACTGAACTATATTATTTAATATATTATTATCTAATAGATATTTAGAATTATTATTTATAATAGAATCAACACAATTGTCATTTTTTAGTAAATAATTAAAAAAGTTAATTAATTGTTCGTCAGTACAATCATTATGAGATATAAATTTAATATTAAAAAATTCTAATGAATTTAATATTTCCTCACATTCTTCATCAGAAAATATATTAGTTAAAAAATATAATTCATATTTATCTTTTTGATATAGTTCTTTAATGTTATCATTATAAATATTATAATTTATTATACATACTTGATGGTTAATATCATAATTAACAAGTTTATTTAATCTATTATGTTGGTAATTTGTTCTTTTCCAAATAGGTTCTCTTGAATCTATAAAAGATTCATTTTCATAACCATTTAATTCTTTACATTTTTCATTAACATTATAATAATTATAAAACATAGGGTAAATAAATTTAGGTCCAATTCTATTAATTTCTTTATTTCTAATTGTTGAGAAATTATTACCATTTTCATTGGTAAATTGAATATATAAAGGTTTATTTATTTTAACAACCTTACAATTTAAACATGTTCTTAGTAAAATTTCATAATCATCACAAATAGGTAAATATTCACTATAATTTTCTAACCGATTTAAAGTTTCACTTCTCCACATTCTTGGATGGTTTGGACAACAAACAAGATGACTCAATGTAATATTATTAATATTTGGTGTTAAATATGAATTAATCCAGTTACCATTATAAAAAAATTTATATTCTGAACCATATCCTTTACCAATATTTTTTCCATAAGAGAAAGGATTAAAATTTCTATATAAAGGGATTGTATCTGCATAAATAAAACCAACATCAGAATCTTTTTCAAATATATTGGTTGCATCCATTAAACAAGTATTGATTATTATATCATCGTGATCCATTTCTAGTAGATATTTACCACGACATAGACTAATAACCTCGTTTTTAACATTACCAATATTACCACTATTTTGATGTCGTTTATATAAGCGTACTTTATAATCGTCTTTGAATATTTGTTTTAAATATTCAAAATGATCGTCTTTAGTGGAATCATCTAATATAACCCATTCCCAATCAATAAGAGTTTGAGTTTTAATAGAATCATATGCAACTTTTATAAATTCATAACTATTGTAACAAGTAGTAAAAATAGAAAATATCGGTCTAGTTTGAATTCTAGGTTTTATAATATTTAAAATAAAATTATGATTAAATAAGAGATTAATATCATTTATATTTTTGATATCTTCAATAGTTTTATGAAACCATTTATGTTTAAATCTCTCAGGAATAATATTATCAATAAATTTATATTCATTATATTCAGAAGGACCTACAGTTAATAGTATATTGTAATTTTCATTAAACAATTTTAATATATCATCTTGATTAGATTTAATATTAATAAAAGTACAATTATAATGATCTACATGATTATTAATATAATCATCAATAATAGAGTATTTATTATATCTAAAAAGAATGACAAATGGGTACTTAGACATATGTATAATACAACAAAAAATATTTAAATAATATTATTATTAATAAATATTATTATTTAGAATAAAATATCTATATATACTAATAATAATGTCATTTACTAGATTTCATGATGATCCATGTAGAATAAAAAAACAATTACAAGAATCAACTGGTCCAGGAAGATATATGGTTAATAAACCAGGTTGGGGTGATAAGCCATGTTTTATGGCCGATCCATATGTTAGAATGGGTCAATGGGGTGCGAATCTAAGAACAGATACTACAAATTTAGAGAGCGATTTAATGGGATTAACCAGAACATTAACGAAAGATTGTGAGATTAATAATTATAAAAAATCCGAAGTAGATAGTAAAAAAATAGAATATCCCACATGTAATCCTTTTACTGAACAATCAAGGGTAACTGATCCAGCATGGTGGTATAGAGATTTAGAACAAGTAAATTGGTCAATATTGCCTTTAAATCCTCAAGAAAATACATGTATTCCATTTCAAAATAATCTGAATACTAGAACATTAGAAAAAGACAATTTTATCACAAAGGTTCCTTGTATTGGTAGATTATAATAATATATAAAATGTAGTTAGGTTTTTATAAATATTAGAATTATTATTAATGTAAAAAATTTTACAAATATTCAAATATGTGATTATATAATAAATAAATAGGTAATATATTTTTATAAAAATATATATTACATATATATAATGGAATTAGCAGTCCCACTAGTCGCATTAGGAGGCTTATATGTAGCTTCAAATCAAGATAATAAAAAAGAAGGATATAAAAATATGGATAAAGGTGTAATGGATACAAGAGTACCTCCACCAATAAATTATCCAAAACTAGCTCCTGTTACTAATTCTAATCCAAATAAATATAGAGATCCAAATACAGTAACAGATAGATATTTTAATCCAAAAATATATCAAGAATATCGTAATGGTCCCGATCAATTTGGAAATGTTAGTAAAAGCGATGATTTTAAAAGTTTAACAGGAAATACAGTGAATAAAGATAATTTTAAACATAATAATATGGTACCTTATTTTGGATCTAAAATAAGAGGTAGTACTCAAAACCCCAATGTTGCAGAAACAGTATTAGATAATATGTCTGGTTTGGGTACACAACAAATAAAAAAACAAGAACAAGCACCATTATTTACTCCTCAGAAAGATATAAGATATGCAAATGGAGCACCGAATATGAGTGAGTTTTATCAATCACGAGTAATGCCTAGTTCTAAAATGTCGAATGTGAAATTATGGGATGAACAAAAGGTTGGACCAGGTTTAGACGCCGGTTATTCAAGTCAAGGACAATTAGGATTTAATTCTGGTATGGCTGCGAGAGAAAAGTGGGCAGATAGGAATGTCGATCAATTACGTGTTGCCACAAATCCAAAACAAACATATGGTTTAGCAAATCACGAAGGTCCAGCATATAATTATGTTAAAGCACCAGCTACTAAGGAAACACAAGGAGTTGTTGAAAAGTATCTACCAGATACGTATTTTGTAAATACTCCTGATAGATGGTTAACTACAACAGGTTTAGAAAAAGGACAAACTGCACGTGCTATACAGATAGATAAGCCTGTAAATAGAGCATCAACATCAAGTTCTTATTTTGGAGGTGATTCTAATCCAAGTGGAACCAAAATGTATACTCCAGGTGATTACGAACAACCAAAACGTCCTCAATTAGAAGCAAATCCAGTTGGAAACCTTAAGGCAAGTGGAAAAGGTGCGGCTACCGAAAGTGATTATGGAGTAAATGGATTTAATAATGCTCCAAATAATCGTTCTACTACAAATACTTCGTATTTTGGTGTTAATGGATTTTTAAAAGCTGCAGTAGCACCTTTAATGGACGTATTACGTCCTTCAAGAAAAGAGAATGTAATAGGTAATATTAATCCTACCGGTAATGTTCAACAACATGTTTCAGGATTACCTGTATGGAATCCAGCTGATAGAACACCAACAACAATAAGAGAAACAACTGAAGGTAAATTAGATATGACGCATTTAAATGTAGAGGGACAAAAAGATGGTGGTTATATAGTATCAGAACAACAATCAGTTGAACAAGAGAGAGATACTACTAGTTGTCAATATTATGGTGACGGAGGAATGAATAATGGACCCGCATTATATAACGCTGCTTATAATCAAAGAAATAATGTTAATAAAACACATAAAAATAGACCTAATCAAGGAGGAATGTCTTTATTAAATGCAGAGGAAAATGTTCATATTGATAAAAATGAGTTAGATAGAAATAATAATAGAATGTGGGTAAGAAATTCTGGAACGAATGGAGCAATACCATCTATGGAAACATATGGAAAAATAAATGTTCCTCAATATTATAATAATTGTACAAGTTGTGATAGAATACAACCTGATATATTAAATGCATTCAAAGAAAATCCTTACACCCAAAGTTTAACTAGTTATTAAATAAATATAAATAAGTATAAATAGTTAAAAAGTAATGAATAACTAATATATTATGTCATTAGTTATTCATGAAGAAATAGAAAGAAAATTAGATAATTTTATTGAAAATAAAAAAATACCTAATTTAATATTTCATGGATCATCAGGAGTTGGAAAAAAAACAGTATTATTTAATTTTATAAAAAAAATATATAATAATAATCCAAAATATTTAAAAAATTACGTAATGAATGTAAATTGTGCACATGGTAAAGGTATTAAATTTATAAGAGATGAATTAAAATTTTTTGCTAGAACTAATATTGATTTGCAAGACGGAAATATTTTTAAAAGTATACTGTTATTGAATGCAGATAAGTTAACAATAGACGCACAATCAGCTTTAAGAAGATGTATAGAATTATTTAGTCATTCAACCAGATTTTTTATAGTAGTAGATGACAAATATAAATTATTAAAGCCAATTTTATCACGATTTTGCGAATTATTTATTCCTAAACCGAATATACCAAATAATATATCAAATTTACATCAATATCATTTAGAACATAGCTTTAATATATCAAAAACTATTAAACAAAAAAAAACAAAATTTAAAAATTTACTTGAAAAAATAAAAAAAGAAAATATAGAAGAAATATCAGAAATATTGTATGAAAAAGGATATAGTGCAATAGATTTGGTAGAATATATAAAAGAATTAAAAATAAATGATGAAAAAAAATATGAATATTTAGTATTTATTCAAAAGATAAAAAAGGAATTTAGAGATGAGAAATTATTAATGTTAGTAATATTAAATTTTTTATTAATCCGTTCAAATGATAATTTAGAAAATATTACTTTTATGTAAATGGACGATTACTCTATTACTAGTTTACAAGAATCTAGAAATGAATGGTGTTGTAGATTAATTAACACATTAACCCCACTAATATACGAGGGAATGAAGTCAATTTTTAATGAAGCATTTGCTCTTTGTGAAGAAAATGACGAAATGGAGAAATATTTAATGACTTTTCAGAATTTTTTAGGTCGTATTCCAAAATGGAATACTACTATTGTCGAAACAGAAACTAATAGAATAATTGAAAAAAGCAATTGTGGATATTTAAATGATTTAATAAGTTGTGTACATATAATCCAATTAAAAAGTTTAACATGTATGAGAGTAGGTAATAAGCAAAAAAAAATAGATATTAATATACCTGAATTAAATGTATTTATTCATAAGGTTTATATTAATACAGCAAGAAAATTATATAAAAATGTTTATCTTTATGAAAAAAACATTACTCCTCTTCAAGGTCAAAAACATAATAGAGAGATTGAATTGATAATAAGAGAAGAAATATTAAATTCAATTAGAGAGAATATTCCAGTAGAAGATATATTAAAGGTATACCTGGATGAATCTATTGAAGAAGATATTGAAGTAATAGAGAAGGAAGAAATTATATCTACAGAACCAATTGAAGAAGAATCTAAGGAGGATGATATTGATTCATCAACAATATCAAACAATAAAGGAACAAATGAAGAAGAAAATGTAAAAGAAGAATTACCATTAACTATTGAATCTTTAGAAACAGATAATAAAGAACGAATACAATTTGATAATGTAGATAGAGCAATAAGCGTAGATAAAATTATAGAAGAAATAGATGCACCTAAGACAGAAGAAAGATTAGAACAAATTAGCAATGAAAGATATGAAGCAAGAAAATTAGAAGAAATGGAAGATGAAGATGAAGATGAAGATAAAATAACAATCGGAGAAAAAATAAGTTTAGAAGAAATGGACGTTCATACATTAGATAAACCTAAACAACTAAACAATGTTCCTTTAGGATTAGAAGAAATTGAAATATTGACATAATTTCGTTTGATTTATATTAACTTTATTTATTGTTAATACAAATGACAGAAACATTAATTTATTCTTTAGCCATTTCAACTATGTTTTTTTTGTTTAAGTTTTTGGAAATGAAATTTCTTCCTGATGATGAAAAAAAACCATTAAAGGTAATAATTAAAGAAACAATATTAGTATATTTTTCTGCATTTATGGGGATTATTTTATATGCACAATTTGATATTAAAGAATTAAAAGGAGGAAAAACAGCTACAATGGCATTTGTTGATAATCCAGGATTTTAAATGTTCAAAGGTGTAAAAACTATTTTAAATATATTTTATTTTATATTTAAAATATTAACTAACAATTTACTCATTATATAGATTTGGTATTATATCTAAATTAACTATTTTTATTTTTTTATTAATTTTGTTTTTATTAATTTTATAATTTTTAAAAATATCATTGGTAATTTGATTTTTTGGAATAGCATTATGTATAGTTCTAGCTATCATTTTATATAATTTAAATTCTGGATATCTCTCTTGACCATCATTTTTATATAATATGTTTCTTCCTTTATCATCCAATAACCATTTGTAAATTAGTGAAGCTACTTTATTGTTTTTGATTATTTTTTTTGTATCAGCAATATCTTCAACAAAATAATCAAATAAACAACAAGCTAATCTACATAAATCAAAACTAGGATTAGGTTCTAATCTAGGCTTTTTAGAATCCATATAAGGTTCGCAATTATATTGAGATGCTGCATCCCCTTTCGGATGAAAACTATCACTACACATTATTTTACCATTATATTTGTAAATAGCTCTTCCATAATCAATAATTTTATATATTTTACCGTATGTTGGTACTTTATAATAAGTATTATTAAAGATATAATATATGAATTGTTTTTCAGTAGATATATACATAATATTATTTGTATGTAAATCATTGTGTGTAAAGGAAAATATTTTTTGATAAATAGATAAAATTATTATTACTTGAAATAAGCAGGATGTCCATTCTTGATCATTTATTAATTCATTTTCCATTAAATAATCTAATGTATTTTCACATTTTTCTAAACAAATAAGTTGAATAGGAAATTTATTTATTTTACACATTATATCTTCATTACACGATTCATTACTGCATAATGAATCTATATCAGAATATATTGTCTCATTATCATCACTATCATAATCATGTTCATTATTAGTATTAGAACTGTTAGAACTACATGAAGAATGATCTGAGTCGTCATCTGTTTCTAATATTGTACTATAAATACAAATATCACTTAAATCAATTATAGTAGGAGTATTGTTATTATCATTTGTAAATAACTTAAAGTCGATCTCATTTAAATCATTTGTAATTATTTTATCTATATTATCATTAATTATTAATTTTTTTTTATTATTTCTAGAGTCAATATTAAAAATATTTTCATATTCTTTGTTTTCTATAAAGAATTGTTTATTTTTGTTTTCATGAAAATAATTACTATCGTTTAAATAGCTAAAATCATCTGCTATATTATAGCTAAAATTATTTTGAATTCCTAAAAATGATCCATAATAATCTATACCATGAATGAAGTTAAAATTATGTAATAATTGACTAGATAAATATGTAAAAAAACCATCCACATAAGAGTTATTATTTTTATCTATTAATTTAGGAATACAATCATTATGATTATATAAATTAGGTAATGTAGTAATTAAATTTAACGATAAATCGTATTTACCAGTTAATAATTTTAAAGGATCTAATAATGGAGAGAATTTACAAAATATTTTACATGATTTCACGTTATTGGATATATCCGATACAGTGGCATTTAATATGTTTCTAGTTTCACCATTATTAACAGAATGTAAATGATATTTGTGATTTAAATTAATTGTGTTAAAGTTATTCTCATTCAAAGAAAAAAAAGATTCATAAAGAGGAATATAATTTTGTAAATTTAAAACATTTAAATTAGATTTTTCTAATTCCCTAAATAAACTATCATTTTTATTTTTTTTGTAATATAGGCTAAAAGACATCTTTATATACAATAAAGTAAAATTTTTAATTATTTTTAACTTATATTTAACTTATAATTAACTTATATTGCGTAAAAAAATATTATTTTATTTTAAAATAATAGTTTAGTTATGACATTAGATTTAAAAAAATTTGATATGAAAAATATTAGTTTTCGCCCAGATGAAAATAAAGGTCCTGTTGTAGTATTAATAGGAAGAAGAGATACAGGTAAAAGTTTTTTAGTTAGAGATTTACTATATTATCATCAAGATATTCCTATAGGTACGGTTATTTCTGGTACAGAAGCTGGGAATGGATTTTTTAGTGCACATGTTCCAAAATTATTTATTCATGATGAATATAATTCTGCTATTATAGAAAATATACTTAAACGACAAAAAACGGTAATGAAACAAATAATAAAAATGGGACCAAAATCACGTATAGATCCACGAGCATTTGTAATATTAGATGATTGTTTATATGATAATAAATGGACTAAAGATAAACTCATGAGACTCCTGTTTATGAATGGTAGACATTGGAAGGTGATGTTAATCATCACAATGCAATATCCGTTAGGTATTCCTCCTAATTTAAGAACTAATATAGATTATGTATTTATATTAAGAGAACCATATATAGCAAATAGAAAACGTATATGGGAAAATTATGCAGGCATGTTCCCCACTTATGAATCTTTTAGCCAAGTAATGGATCAATGTACTGAAAATTTTGAATGTTTAGTTGTTGACAATAATGCAAAAACAAATAAATTAAATGAACAAATTTTTTGGTATAAAGCACAAAATCATAATAATTTTAAATTAGGTTCAAAAGAATTTTGGGAGATGTCTAAAGATCTTGATAGTGACGACGAAGACGAAATTTATGATCCAAATAGTGCGAAAAAAAAAGGAGCAGGTCCTAAAATTAGCGTAAGGAAAAATAAATGGTAATTAATATAAATACAACATTTACTATGTAAGACAATGATATACATAGTAAATGTTACTGAAAATAGAATATAAAATGTAGGTTATATATTTATTATCATTGTTTTGCTTTCCAATATTTTAATCGTAATTGATAATGATGATTTTTTTCCTCTAGTATAGCAATTTCCCTTTTATGTATTATTTTACTAATTTCTTTATTTTGTTTTTCCAATCGTTCAATAGTATTCTCATAACGAAGATTTATTGGCCTTTTTAATTGTTCTAATTTATAGTCTTCTATTTGTTTAAAATGTAAACTTACTAATTCTTGGTGAAATTTTTTATCTATACTTGTTAAATCGAGATCCATAATACCTTTATATCCATTAATTATATATGTATCAGGAATTATATATTTTTTATTTTTCATATTTTTATAATATAAAAAATATTTTTTAATTTATTTTTTAATTTATTTTTTAATTTATTTTTTTTGTATTATTATTATAAAATGTCTAATAATAATGCAAATAATTCAACACCCGATATTTCTAGTAATAATATTAATTCAATCATAAATGAAAAAGCTATAAGTAAAACCCAAGACGAAAATGAAAAAATAAGAGAAGATGGGGTATTTAAGAATGATTCATCTTTTAATAATAAAAATTCAAAAGAATTTATCATTTTTAAAAATGAATTAGAATCATTAATTAATAATAATTTATATATTCTTAAGGAATGTAAATCTAATAAAAGATTATTAGATATTAAATATTCTGAATTAAATAAAAAAATTAGTTATATTCAAATATCTGTAATAGTGTTTTCTACTTTATCAGGATTTTTACAATCAACCAAAGAGTTTTTTAACACTCCTGTATCTATTGTTTCTGTATCAGGAATATCTATTTCTACATATATTAGTCTTATTTTATCAGTATCTAAGTATTATAAATTTGATGAAAAAAAAGAATCAATACATAATCTTAGAGAAAAATATGGAAATTTACATAATAAAATTGAATATAGAATGGATATATTAGGTCCTTATACTAATTATAAATTATGGGAACATCAAGATCCTCAAGTAAAATTAAATGAATGGAGTAACATAAAGCAAGAAATGGAATCAGAATATATTTCTCTGGTAGAAACTAAACAAGCTTTAACAACTGAATTTGAATCTATTATGGATTCTAAATCTAGAAACAAAAATTATATTAAGGATAAAGAGCTTGTATTAAATAATAGAAGAAAATTAGTTGATACATTAAAAAATCATAAATTATTAGAAGATTCAATAATAGGTTTACCTACTAATTTTGATAGTAAGATTGAATTACCAGATGACGATTTAAATAATTGGGATAATCCGATTTAATATTATTTTTCATGTTTACAGTATTTACAGATAAACCACTGATCGCCGTAACATGATTGGTTAATATATTTATGTCTTCCGTTTTTTGCAATACAATTTCTTGTGATTTGTAAGTCAATATAATTTATTTCTTTCATTAATACATTAATTTCTCTTTTTAATTCATCTATTTTTTGTTTATAACCACTTTTTAGTTTTTCTTCATCATCATTACCTATTACCATATAATATATTATTCATTTAATATTTAATATATTATACATTATAATTTATATATTTACTCTTATTTTGTATCTTTATCTAAATCAATTGTATTTGTATTAACAGTTAATTTACTTAACCCTTTATCTGTATTTACATCTGTAACAATATTATCTCCTTCGAATAATTCTTTCCTAACGGTGTCTAGAGATGTATCATTTTTAATTGCATTTTCTTGAGTATTCATATTTGCAACTGAAATTAAGTTACCTTCTTTATTAATTGTTTGAGTTAGTTTATTACCACTTTCTTCAGCTTTTTTCTTATTATCTTCAATAGCTTTTTCTTTAGTATCTTTTACTCTTTGATCAAATTCATCTTTAGCTTTGTCTTCATTCTTCTTTTTCTCACTCATTAGTTCATTCAATGTTTCTTCCATATACTCAACACGACCAGTTTTATATGCTTCAGGATGAAAAGGTACCCACATTCCAACTGGACCAACATAAACATCATGATTAGGATCATTTTGTCTAAGCATCTTACATCTTAATTCTGCCTCTTGTTGTGTGGGAAAAACACCACGAACTTTAATACCACGAACAGATGTTTGAAATTTATATGTCTCGTCAAATTCTTTTTGAAGATCATCTTCTTTTTCATCTAGGTAAGTTTTATATTCATCTTCAATTGAAGTAGCTACTAAATTTTCTTGTTGATCTTTAGAAAATCCTTTAAAATCATCTGTTAATGTTTCAAAATTTAAATGATATTTAACAGACATAAAATTTAGAAATAATAAGAATTTTTCCATAGATTTAGAAAAATCCCACTTTTTAATAAATGCATCAAACATAAACATATTTTTTTGTTTTAATATTTCTTCAGGTGAAATAAAAGAAAGACATGCAAATTTTTGTCCTGCTATTCCTTTATCTTCATCTAATAAATCTACATATTTAGGGTTTTCTGACCCATCATCATTATGTTTTAGGGTTACACCGTTAGGGGGTTCAATTGGGTTGATTTGTTTAGAAAAACTCATTATAAATATTATTGTTATTAATATTTAAGCTTTTTTACGAAGATTTAATATTTATTTTTATTTTTTTCTTTTTAATTTATATAACTATGACAGGTGGAATGTTAGATTTAGGTGAACTCGTTAAGAGAGCTATTAAATATTTGGTTGAGGGTCTTATGGTTGCATTTGCTGCATATGCCATTCCCAAGAGAACACTTAACTTAGATGAAGTTGCTCTCATCGCATTAACAGCTGCTGCTACATTTAGTATTTTAGATACTTATGTACCTAGTCTTGCTGTAGGAGCACGTTCAGGCGCAGGTTTCGGTATTGGAGCTAATCTTGTAAGATTCCCTGGTGGATTTTAAATAAAAAAATAAAATTATTAAATAATAATATTTTCATTCTCATATGAAAATATTATTTTAAACCTTTTATATATATAAATGCTATCAAAAGATAATAATATTATGAATGGTATATTATTAGTAATACTTGCTGTATCTGGTAATTTTATTGCGGAATTAATGGGTTGTCAAGTGCAAAAAGTGTTAACTGAAAATATGATTATTAAACACATGGTTTTAATATTTATTATTTATTTTTCATTAGGATTTACTAGTAATAATAATCCTAATCCAACTATTTTATTGCAAAATTCATTTTATATTTGGGTATTATTTTTAATGTTTAGTAAAATGTCTATAAAATTTAACATTGCTATATTTGGATTAATAGCAATATATCACTATATTTACACATATATTAATTATTATAAATCAATAGATCCAAAATTATATAAAAATGAAATAAATAAATTAAATAATACACTCGATCATTTAATCAAAATAATAATTGCTTTATTAATAATAGGTTTTGTATTATATTTTAGACAGCAAAAGAAAGATCATATTGGAGATTGGTCTACACCGAAATTTATATTTGGAGTTAATAAATGTAAATCATTAATATAATAAATATAATAAATATATTCAAAAACATTTAAATATTTTTAAATATATTCACTTATAATGACAAATTATAGTTTAGAATACATATGGATTGATTCTAATAATAATTTAAGAAGTAAGACTAAAATGGTATATGATATTGATAAACGGGAAAATTTAATCATTCCAAAATGGAATTTTGATGGTAGTTCTACTAATCAAGCTATTGGAGAAAATTCAGATGTAATTTTAAAACCTAATGTAATATTTAATGATCCATTTAGAGAGAATAAAAAATTTATTGGTCTATTAGTATTATGTGATACATATGATTCAAATAATATACCATTACCTTCTAATACAAGATATGTAGCAAATAAAATTTTTAATCAAAATTTAGATGAAGAACCGTGGTACGGTCTAGAACAAGAATATTTTATAATAGACCCTAATTCTAAATTACCAATTGGATATAAAGATACAATTAATCAAGGAGACTTTTATTGTGGTGTTGGTACAGGAAACGTTTTTGAACGAAAAATAGTAGAAAAACATTTAGAATATTGTCTTTATGCAGGTATAAATATATCAGGTGTAAATGCTGAAGTTGCACCAGGACAATGGGAATTTCAAATAGGTCCTTGTGAAGGAATTTCTGCAGGAGATCATTTATGGATGGCAAGATATATTTTAAATAGATTATCAGAAGAATTTTCTGTGTTAATTGATTATAATCCAAAACCATTAAAAGGTAAATGGAATGGATCTGGTTGTCATACAAATTTTAGCACTAAAAATATGCGAGATGGAACATGTAATAATACAGGATTAGAGTTTATAGATCAAGCTATTTTAAAATTGAAAGAACTACATAATGAACATATGGTCCTATATGGTGAAGGTAATAAAGAAAGAATGACAGGAAAATATGAAACAGCTAATTATGAAACATTTACAGATGGAATTTCAAATAGAGGTGCGTCTATTAGAAGAGGACTAGATACAGTTAAAAACAAAAAGGGCTATTTTGAAGATAGACGTCCAAGTTCTAACTGTGATCCATATATAGTTACATCTAAAATATTTAAAACCACTTGTTTAGATTAATACTATTATGTGTAAATTTTTAATAATATATTAATTATATTATTAAATTAAATAGTAGCTATAAACTCCCAATTTAATTCTCCACAAATTTTCTTCCAAATTTCATCTTGTTCAATTCTTTTTTCTCTATCTTTCAACATAGGAAAATACGGAAGAAATTGCGTTTGATCGAGAAGCTCACATAATTTATAAACTGTATAATAATAGTTCAAAAAATTCACTCTATCATCTGGGCAAAATTTTGCATAAGGTCCTTGAATTTCCATAAACAGATTACATAATGAATCCTCTAGTTCAGGTGTCATTACTGGAGGTTTTATACCTAATTTATCTTTAATAAAAGGAATATGTTCATAATATTTATTAAAGCCCAATTTTTTTAATATTTCTTTTGCTTTTTTATTAGTTAAACTTGTTAATTCGATTCTTTCCTTTTTTATTTGATTTTTTATATTTTCTAATACATTTTCTGGTATTTGAGTAGTTTCTTTTGCTTGAAATTGAGCTAATATCTCTCTAAAATGATTTATTCTTTTATAAGCATAAAAACAAGCCTCTTTAGGTGGTTCTTTATATGATGGTTTTTCATTTTCAACTAAATATGGAATATGTTTATGACAATAATTACATACCATTATTCCTTCATGATCTATTGGGATAAACTCCCCTTTTTTACAAAAATAACAAATATCTGTTTCATAAACATATTTATTAATATCTATAAATGATTCATCTAGATTAGAGAGATATTTTTGTATATTATCTTTATTCTCATTTAATTCATCAATCTGATTTTCTGTTTTAATTTTAAAAAATGAATTAAGGAGTTTTGTTTTATTATTATTTAGTGATACAGATTTTTTTGTTTCAAAATATTCAAATATATATTTATTATTATTTAAATAATAATTTTTTTTATTTGATTTTAACTCTTTTATTTGTTCTGATAATTCTCTTAATTTATCATGAATTTCTAATTTTTGTTCTATTGTTAAATTAGTATTTAATAATTCTTTTAAATATCTTTTTTTTGCTCTTAATTCTGGTAATATATCCTCTTTTTCTTTATGAAAATCTTTTTCAATTTCTTTATGTTTACTATCTAACGTAGTTAAAGTTCTTTCATCTAATATAATTTTTTTATTTGTTTTATGTTTAAAAGATGACATCGATATATAGTAACTATAATTGTTATATTTAATATATAATTTTATTAAAACATTTCAAGTTAATTTCTTTATTATGTTTTCTTTATATTATTCAAATGATTGTTAATTTTGATAATTTCGATTTTGAAAAACTTAACACTAATACAATTAATACAATGTATTATTTAAACGATTATTTAGAAAAGGAATGGAAAATTAAAAAAAGAGACAATTGCTTTATTATTTCAAAACATAAATCTAAAATATATACTTTAGACTATTTAAATAATACTGGAACACCAATAGAAATAGATAAAGAAAAATATATTTTAGCATTTTTATTTAATGGATTAAATAATGGTTGGACAATTAAAAAAAATAATAAAAAATATATATTTTCTAAAAATCATGAAGGTAAAAAAGAATTTTTTTCAGATACATATATCAATACATTTATCAAAGATAATTTTAATTTACAATTAATTAAATAATTTTATGTAGTATATGTTAAATTATTTGAAAAAAAAAAATATTTAGCAATATTATAAACCATGGGAGGTGGATTAATGCAACTCGTAGCTTACGGTGCCCAAGATGTATATCTTACTGGCAACCCTCAAATTACTTTCTGGAAGGTCTCTTACAGAAGACATACTAATTTCGCAATGGAGTCTATTGAACAAACTTTCAACGGACAAGCTGATTTCGGTCGCAGAGTTACCTGCACAATCAGCAGAAACGGTGATCTTGCCTACAGAACTTATCTTCAAGTTACTCTTCCTGAGATCAACCAACAAATGGCCAACACTTCTGGTAATACCGATGGTGTTTATGCCCGTTGGTTAGATTTCCCCGGAGAACAACTTATTTCTCAAGTTGAGGTTGAGATTGGTGGTCAAAGAATTGACCGTCAATATGGTGACTGGATGCACATCTGGAACCAACTTACCCTTTCTTCTGAACAACAACGTGGATACTACAAGATGATTGGTAACACCACTCAATTAACATACATCACTGATCCTTCTTTCAATGATGTTGATGGTCCTTGTGAATCCAACGCTCCTCGTCAAGTTTGCGCTCCTCGTAACGCTCTTCCCGAGACAACTCTTTATGTTCCATTCCAATTCTGGTACTGCCGCAACCCTGGACTTGCCCTTCCTCTTATTGCTCTTCAATACCACGAAGTCAAGATCAATCTTGATATCAGACCTATTGATGAATGCTTATGGGCTGTTTACACTCTAAATTCTTCCCAATGTTCTGGTTCTGCCAAGGTAACCACTGCCTACAACCAATCTCTTGTTGCTGCTTCTCTATATGTTGACTACGTCTTCTTAGATACTGATGAGCGCAGAAGAATGGCTCAAAACGCTCACGAATACCTAATTGAACAACTTCAATTCACTGGTGATGAATCTGTTGGTTCTTCCAGTAACAAGATTAAGTTGAATTTCAACCACCCTGTTAAGGAACTTGTTTGGGTTGTCCAACCTGATGAGAACGTTGATTATTGTGCTTCTCTTGAATGTGGTCAAGTCCTTAACAAGGTACTTGGTGCTCAACCTTTCAACTACACTGATGCCGTTGATGCTCTTCCTAATGCCATCCATTCTTTCGGTGGTCCCGAATCTGTAGCTGCTACCACTGGTTCTTACATTGACTCTAATGGTCTTTTCCAAGATGCTGGTGCCGTTGATGTTTCTACATCTAACTGGTGGCATACAAATCCCGGTGCTCCTGCTAGCGCCAACAACAATTCATACAACGGACCCAATCTTGGATTTAACTCTGGTACTGGTGCTAATGGAAATGGTCTTGAAGTTATCCAAAACTCTGGTGTTTCTGATGCTGGTACTTTCGTTATGGCCGAAACTGCTCTTGATATGCACTGTTGGGGTGAAAACCCTGTTGTTACTGCCAAGTTACAACTTAACGGTCAAGACAGATTCTCTGAGCGTGAAGGAACTTACTTTGACCTTGTCCAACCTTTCCAACACCACACCAGAAACCCCGACACTGGTATCAACGTCTATTCTTTTGCTCTTCGCCCTGAGGAACACCAACCTTCTGGCAGCTGCAACTTCTCCAGAATTGATAACGCCACTTTACAACTTGTTCTTTCCAACGCCACTGTTGAAGGTACCAAGACTGCTAAGGTCCGTGTCTACGCCACTAATTTCAATGTGCTAAGAGTTATGTCCGGAATGGGGGGTTTAGCATACAGTAATTGAGGTGGGTGGTTATGTATTTTTATATACACTATATATTATATTAGAAAAATATTAATTTAAAGACATTCATTTTATATACATTATAATATGAATGAAAATAGCCATAAAATTGAAACAGAAAAATCTGTAACTAATTCTTTAACACTAAACACTATGAAGGAATTAACTTACATAAATACTGAACTCCAATGTGGTATTATTGAATTTGGACCTAACAAACAATATTTTTTAGATTTTGATGATTTTAATAGATATGTAAAATTTGACAAAAAATTTAGTTTTATTACTACTAATGATATATATCCATCATATTGTTATAATTATAAAAGGTTCACATTATTAGAGTTTATATACAACATAAAACAAACCGATAATATAAACTATATTTTTAAAAATAAAAATATTAATGATTTAAGACATGATAATATAGATATAAAACATAAATATCATGATGTTATTTCTCAACAATACGATGTGATTCAATATATTCAAGGACATATTAACATCAATGGAAAAGAAGCAAATATTGTGAAAAATCCTATTTGGAAGATAAACGAAAATAACAATGAGTATTTATTAATGTATTGTGAACCAAATACTATTTGTAAGTTGTGTCCTACTTCATATCAAAAAATATTGAATTTTGAAACAACAAAACGCGATGGAAAAAAAATAACATTTTATAAACATTCTAATGGATATATTTCATGTCATTCTGGTAATTTATATATCCATCAAATTATTACTGGTTGTTATGGTAATGGTAAAGGAACAAAAAATATTAGTGTAGATCATATAGACCAAGACCCATTAAATAATACTTATGATAATTTACGCATTTCTACTAGAAAGGAGCAAGAACAAAATTCTAAAGCTATTAAGGAAGGAACAAAAAGATCAAGGAAAACATCAGCACAACCTTTACCCGAAGAAATCAATGAAGATATGATTAAAAAATATGTTACCTATAATAGAGAATGTTACAATAAAGAAAAAAATCTTTATAGAGAATTTTTTCGTGTTGAAAAACATCCAAAACTAGACAAGGAACTCACCTCATCCAAATCCGAAAAAATCCCCATTCTAGAAAAACTAGCCCAAGCAAACAAAATAGTAGATGATTTAGAAAATGATATTTATCCATCAATGAAAGAAAAAACTTTACCAACTTTTGTAAGTAATAGAGATTATAGAGGAAAACCTCATTTGACATTTGATAGAAGAGCACAAGACTTAGATGGAAAAATACAAAGACAAAATCTACGAATGGTATTACCTGAAGAATATGATTTACAAGAACAAATTAATATTCTTAGAGAGAAAATAAAAAATAAATATGATTTTGAAATATAAAATAATAATTATTAATTCAATTATTATTATTTTATTTACATTTTTTACAATCTTTACTGGTTAATTCATATCCCCAATGTTGTAAGGTTTGACGAATCTTTGGACTAATATCATAATCATTATATTTTGCGTTTTTATCGTTTATCATATTGATTAACCATTTTCTAAACCTACTTTTCGGACCTGCTGTCTTTTCCCATCTACTTATTTGCCATTCATCATCAACTCCTCGCTTACCGTTATAAAAATCGCAATACCATTGAACCCAACCATATGGATTGTTTTTAGTTATCCATTTTTTTTCTTCCCAAAATTCCAAGGTTGTTCCAACTTTAACATTATATTTATTAATCGATTTATCGTATTCTTCCCATTCTGTAGTTAGCCAATCATTCGGAATACCTTTCCACCATGACTTTGGATAATCTAAATGTTTATTTTTGTATTTTTTCTTTGTAACAGATGAATATATCGGTCTCCAATATGTTCCACCAAAACTACCCATTTTAAATATTTCTCTCGGAGTTAAATTAGGTCTAAACTCAGGATAATCTGAAAAAACAATTTCTCCATTACTATTTTTATTTGGCATTATATATATATATATATATATGAC
>Ga0233414_10000316_pt1 | contig 20586 bp, 18 predicted proteins | sample Na_anoxic_10_MG_FD_189020 | JGI IMG/M metagenome (GOLD analysis project Ga0233414, IMG submission 189020) | Seawater microbial communities from Saanich Inlet, British Columbia, Canada - Na_anoxic_10_MG | ecosystem: Environmental > Aquatic > Marine > Inlet | place: Canada: British Columbia... | reverse complement strand
GGCTTTGCCGCCCTGCTGTATTTTCTTATATACGGAGATCCATCTTTTAAAACCCTCATTTCCTGAGCCGCAGACCCATTGTATCGCATTCAACTCCTTTATTTCCAGAAGAGAGTCCAGATGCTGCAGCGCCCCCGGGCCGTCTAGATGATATATTGACCTGTCAAAGAACCTGCATTCCTCAATAAGGCCAGGCAGAAAAATATCATCAAAGGTATCTTTAGATATCATACATGAGAAGTCATTGCTTGGCACATATAGTTTCCCATCAAAAGCAAGGGGAAGCCACGTTGATGAAGGCATTCCTGCAGCTTTAAGCTTTTCATAAAAGAAATCAAACATTTTAAAATAATCAGGATATGACTCTGCAAGTTTTCTTTTTACATAATCCACATTGTCAATCATATCCATAGCCAAATCCTGGGGTTCTCTTAGCGCCGCTATATGGTCGCCGCCGGGATGGAAGTCAGTATATCCAACAAGAAATCTACCCTCCGATGCATCAAGAAGCACATCAGTGAACTCAATCGTCTTTTTTAACAAAGGGTGTTCCCAGTCGAATTTTCCTTTGTCATAATCGGTTTCCCAATTGCGGATGATTGGTTCGCTCCAGGTTGTCCTCTCTCCATAGTTATATCCGCATCCACACCAAGCGCTGAAACATTCAGGACCCATATTCGGAAAAGCAATCGGCAATGAATCTCCAATATACAGTGTATTGCTGAATTTATGTATATATTCTTCAGTCCTGAATTCAAAATCCATCCACATATCTTCCCAACAATTATATTTCTTTTTAGAAAGCGGAATATAACCATCTTTTTCAAGTGTGATATTCACAGGCGGACGGTCGTAAATCTCACACTGCATTAAAGCATCAAATCTTTTCATTGTCTTTTCATAGTCATGTTTAAAAGCGAACATTATTACCCCCGTTAATGCACCGAGTAAGGTGTCATTGCCGCATATCCCATATATTAGCATAAATCTGTAAAAAAGGACCGCTTCAGCGGCCCGTTTAAATTATTTCATTCCAAAAGTCTTTTCCTTCAGGTCAAGATAATAAAGGTAGTTCTCTGGAGTTACATCAGGCGGGCACCTATGGTCGCAGAAAGGGATGTATCCTCCCCTTGCAACCAACGGTTCAAGGGTTTTCATATAGTCTTTAATTGCTTCTTTCCCGGCTATCAGCTGCATTTTGTCAAATCCGCCCATTAGCCTTAGTTCTTTACCATATTCAGCAAATAATTCACCCGGATGACAACATGAATTAACCTCATAAGGGAACATGCAGTTTATACCGCCTTCAAGGAAATATTTTAGAATCGGCCTTATATCGCCGTCGCAGTCCGTATACCAGATATCAATACCGTATTTCTTGAGTTTCTTATTAATTCTTTTATATCTTGGCATTACCACATTTTTGAAAAAGTCAACGCTTACAATCGGTCCGTAATTAAAACAGATATCTTCCCAGCCGGCGGCATATTCGAATGTGAAATTAGGCAGGACCTGATCCAGAAAATCTTCAACAAGGAGGCAAGCTGTCTCTACCATATCCTCAACCATGTCCGGATAATCATAACAGGCATATGCAAGACCCTCAAAGGTCAGCATATCTCTGACTCTCCCAATCATGGAACCGGTATGAACACCAAGCGGATAATCCCTGTCTTCCGAATGTTCAGCTTTCGCTTTTTCTATATCAACGATTCGGGTTGGATCGTCCCTTCTGAAACGTTCCTCCTTTATTCTTTTCCAATCATCCGGAGTTTCTATTGATGATTTAATAAAGTGAGGAATAGTAGAGTGGCTGTCCTTGCTGACCTCTGCCATTAAACCCTGTGAATTTATTATAACTTTTTTTGTTTCAGTCTCACTGATGATCTTTTCTTTAAAACCCGGACTGATGAAAAGATTGCCTGATAGAATCTCTATTTTATCCAGACTGAATAACTGATGACCCTCATCATGATTCGTGACATTATTCTCTACAAAAATATCCCATTCTGTGAAATTTTCATCCCAGTAACCGAACTCCATGTTAACGGTGCGGTCAATGGGTTCATAATGCATTTGTTTAATAAAACGTTCACGGGAAGTCATCGTACCCTTCCATGGGGCTCTCACAGGTTTAATACTCATATCAGTCCTCCGATTAGAAATATATCAATATTGATTATAATTGATGCATAATATTTAAACAATAGAAAAAGGGGCTTTCGCCCCTAAATATCAAATGATATTTCACTGCTTCGATGTGCAGGTGTCACCGCTCCAAAAAGAATAGAGCGCACCTTCTTTGACAGTAAATTCAATTTTATATGGAGTGCCGCTTCTAAGCTGGGGATGGCATATGGCAAGGTCCATCCTGTTGCCTCCCCATTCAAAATCAGTCAGTGTAAATCCAGCGACATCATCGATTTTTATATTAATTATTCCCTCTGCATTAATATGCAGCTTTCCATTTTCAAGTATCAGTGGCTTTGTAATAACTGTTCCCCCGGTCACTGCACAGAATCCGTCAAGCCGGCTCCATGCCCTACCTATTGAGAATGAGTCACTTTCACTCCAGGGAGTCTCATGATTACGGTTTGCTGCCCCAAAATATAAGCTGAGTCTGTCATCAACCTGAAGTACATCACCAAATCCGGATACCATTCCGCCGTCCCATTCTCCTGCGGCTCCATGGCTGATCAGTGGATTTTCAGTTAATATATCAAATTTTACACCGTCTTGTGAATACGCAAGTCCTGTTTCCATTAAACCATTCAGGCCATTGTAGAATAGTGGGAATCCGACATATTGTTCCTGGTACCGAATGACAGACATTCCGTAAAACTGGTCAGCTATCTTTCCCTCTGCCGGTATTAACGCAGGTCCGTTATATTTCCAGTTAATAAAATCACAGCTTGATGCACTCGCGACAACCCTATGCATAAACAAATCCTGCCCAAGTGGATAGTTGGGAGGTTTTTCATACTCCATTGTGGAAGGATTATAAACCATAGCCAGTTCAACATCAGATTCTTCAGGCCACATTGTATGGCCTTTTAGCAAATACTTGCCGGCTTCTTCATCATGATTATATTCACTGAAAGATGCAAATAGGTAATCAATTTTTTCACCTTGGTCGGTTGTTCCGCATACACGCCATTGCTTGAAATAAGCCATGAAACACCCGCACGATTCATCCCAAAGCAGGTCAATTACATCACTTGGACCTTCATACCATGATGTTTCCCAAGAATCTGTTACTGGTTTAAAATTGATGCCATCTTTAGATTTCGATAAAATAGCCCTGCCCGGCAATGTATCTGTTTTACGGGCATACCCCATCATAAAAATCCTGTAATCATCAGACCCCAGCCCAGGCTTTATCACAACTGACCCTGGTTGGCTATCATCTGACAGACCAATCGGCGTGTCGTGTTTTGTCCAGTTTAATCCATCCTCGGAATGGGCCATTCCATATCTGTAGTTTCCAAGTTGACCATCAACTCCTGTGCAGGTAAACCACATCTTCCAATTATTTTCACACTCATCTCTGTGCAGCCCCATAAATCCATATGGCCCCGAAGCTTCCCAATCCAATGTTTTAACAATAGCAGGATGAGAAAGCTTGTTCCAATTGCCCACATCACGAGTAACATTTATCTCTTCTTCAAAAATGTCGCCCGGGAACATCAGTTGCCGTCTTTCATCAAGTATTAGTATATTCTCTATATTATCTTTACTCATATCAATCTACCTGTTTAATTTTTCTATATTCTACCATAATTATACAATATTAATGTAAATTCGCATTTAATTATAGCTCATATCACTTGCCCATGCCATTGCTGAATGATATATTTCTTTACATCGGAGGTAATATGATGAGTAAAATAATTGTTAGTACAGAAAAAGTGCCCGCGGCCATCGGTCCTTATTCACAGGCAGTCAAATCCAACGGCCTGCTATATACATCGGGAATGATTGCGATTGACCCTGCAACAGGCAAATTATCAAACGGCGGTATCGCAGAGCAGACCCGTCTTGTTATGGAAAATCTTAAAGCGTTGATAGGCAGCACCGGCGCATCCATGTCGGAAATCATAAAGACCACTGTCTTTCTGAGCGACATGAATAATTTTGCTGAGATGAATGCCATTTATGCAGAATATTTCCCCTCGAATCCTCCCGCACGTTCAACAGTTGAAGTTTCACGTCTTCCTAAGGATGTATGTGTTGAGATAGATTGCATAGTAGATATTGAAAATATATAGGAGGCAGATATGAAAACACTTATTGTTTACGCCAGCAAGTACGGAACCACAGAAAAATGCGCTCATCTTCTTAAAGAAAAAATAGATGGCGATGTAGATGTTGTTAACTTGAAAAATGACAAACCTAAGTTGTCGGATTATGATGCGATAATAATCGGAGGTCCGGTATATATAGGTAAGCTCAATAAAACTGTTGAAGCTTTTTGCACTAATAATCTTCCCACATTGGTGGATATGAAAAAAGGGTTCTTTATATGCCATATGGAAATGGATCAGCCTATGAAGGAATTAATAGAAAAATATTATCCCAAAAAATTAGTTGATACCGCAGCTGTTACAGGAGGATTCGGCGGTGCTTTTTATGTTTCTAAAATGAATTTCATGTATAAATGGATGATAAAAAAATCCGCCGGTATCGAAGAAGATCAGGAAAAGATTCTATACGAAGAAATTGATAAATTCGCAGAAAATTTCAACTCCTGAAAAACTATATATATGACGATATATTGAAGAATAATTGTGTATAAAAACACCATCGTTTCTGGTGGTGTTTTTTCAAGGGAGGCAAAATTCAAAGCTGCAACTTACGGTGTATGACAATGGGTGGTTATGACGGTATTTACAATTGTTTTCCCGGTTTAAATATTGCACATCTTGATCATTAGCTCCGTGGTGTTCACATTCGCCATTATTAGCAACCTAATTTTCTTAATAACAGCAATAGAGTTATAAAAAATTAATCGTACCTACTCCTCTTTTATGTATTTGACAATTCCGTTCCAAATAATACTTCTCGGAAAGTTTATTTCTTCATCAGATGATTGTTCTAAAGCCAATTCCTCATATTTTTTAATATCATACCCTTGTTTGAGTACAGCTTTTTTTAATATGGGCATAATAGGACGGATGGAGCTTAACGGGCATCCGTAGACACACCGCATACAAAGCGTACACTTCCAACCAAATGTGGGTTTATTATCTTCCATCATGATATTTCCCATAGGACATTTCTTTGCACACAATTCACATCCATTGCAATTATCGTCAATTTTCAAGGTTCTGCCATAAATTTTGGAGCCAAGTTTTTCAGCTTGACATATATACATAATGATGCGATCAACTACGTTTGAGTTCATTTTCCTTTTAACATTTCCTATAATATCATTTGCTATTTTTTCACATTTTCTTGGCAGTATTTCAATTATTTTTTTTGCAAGATTGTCTTCTGTTGGCGCAATGAAATTTGATGGCATACACAGCATGTATTCATTGGTTACAGCAAACCCTTTTTTCGTCAGCTTTTTAACAGTTCTATATCGTGCTGCTGTATTCGGTGATATCTCCCCGCCGCCGGACACAGAAATAACAATCGTTTTAAGGCAACTGTTCTTTGATATTGATGATATCCATTTGAAAACCGGCATTGGAGCATCTGCTGCATGTACAGGGAACATTAAGATAAGTGTTTCTTCAGTTTTGATAATCGGATAATCATTTCTGAATATTTCTGATGTCTGGACCTGAATATCTCTTTTACTGAAAGTTTCTGATAATCGCTTTGCTGCAAGCGCAGTACCACCTGTACCAGAAAAATATACAATATGAATATTTTGTCTCATAACAAACCTCTATTTGTCACTATTATTTTACCATGTTTTAAGCACGAAAACCTGTCTTTTTTTAGATTAAAAAAGACCCCATCTTAGATGAGATCTTTGGCAGGGGAGAAAGGATTCGAACCTTCAACTTACGGTTTTGGAGACCGTTGCTCTGCCAGTTGAACTACTCCCCTATGCAGTCTAAATGATTATACACTTGCACAATTTTACTGTCAATATTTTAATGGAAATCCAATGAATTTTAAAAACATCTCCCCCTTTTCCTTTGGTATCTGATATTATAATCTCAGCTTATTTAAGGGAGTAAAAAAATGATTTTCGCACAGGCGCGTGAGCTTATCACACCCAATATCAGGACGCACATGTCAGGCTACGCAAACAGGACCGATATGTTTGAAGGCATTCATGATGATTTCTATGTCAAAACCTTATATATGGAAAACAAAGGAACTAAATTTTTAATAATTACTTATGACCTTTGCCATTATATATATGACCTTAATGAAAGAGTCATGACATATGCAGCTGAAAAATTTGAAATGCCCTATGAAAGTATACTAGTGAACTATTCCCATACCCACGCCGGTCCGAAGATTACTTCTCCGACTGAGAAAGAAACCCCTTCCCCTCTTGACGGTTTCCTGGTTGAAAGGACAAAAAGCTGCATAGACCGTGCAAAGCTGAACTCATTTAAAGGCAGCCTTCAAATTGCTTATACATCAGGCAGATGGAATGTAAACAGGCGGTTAGAGACAGAAAACGGTTTTAAAATGAAGCCTAATCACAACGCAGTGACTGATGACGAAGTCGTTATAATGACCGTTAGGGATAGTGATAATAATATAAGAACAGTCATGGTGAATTATTCATGCCACCCCGTTACCCTTTCGGGAACACTGTACCTATCAGCCGAATTCCCCGGTAGGATAAGTAATCTTCTGGAATCAGAGTATTATGGTTCAATGGCGTTTTTTCTCCAGGGTGCCGCAGGGAACATGCGCCCGTTGGTTACCGCAGACAAAGGCAGCTTCAAGGCATGTTCCTTCGATGAGCTTGATATATTCGCAAAATCAGTAGCTGCCAAGGTAGTAAAAACAATTCACTCAGGCATTTTTGGAACTATTGACCCTGAATTTAAATGCACTAAATTCAATATCGACATTCCCGTCAATCCTCTGCCAATATCAGTCTTTGAAGAAAGGCTGAAAACTGCACCGGGTTACCTGAAACTAAGGCTTGAAAAAGTAATAAAAAGCTTTGAATCAATAGATGACTTCGCAACCATCCACTGCGGGATTGTAAAATTAACAGATGACCTTTATATCCCCTACATGGGCGGGGAAATTGTTTATGAAGTCAAAGAATTAGTGCGCCGTGTTTTCGCACCGGCCGATGTTGTCTTCCTTGGCTATCACGAAGCACTTACTTATATCCCAGATGATAAAATTATCAACGAGGGCGGTTATGAAGGATATGATGCACCGACAAACGCCGGGTTCCGCGGTCCGTTTAAAAAAGGCATTAATGATGTAATCACCAATGCCTTCAAAAACGCTTATGGAATATTAGCGGAGGGCTGATATTCCACTTTTTTTGATATTTAAGTCTTTCTGTAAACTGTTCCGGACATTTTTGCAACAAGCTTGTCTCCGGATTTGACTTCCATGTCATATACGGCGATTTTTCTATGAAACGAGACTTCTTTGGCCTCAGCTATCAGGAACTCACCCTCTTTTACTGCTTCGAGGAATGATATGGAATTGTCAATTGATACTGCAATCGGGCCATGCGAGTTTGAAGCACAGGCGAAAGCCAGGTCCGCCAGTGTAAATATAGCCCCGCCCTGACATATGTCTACACCGTTCAGGTGCCGCTCTTCCACGGGCATGGATGTCCTGGCATATCCTTTGCTGATTTCCTCAATTTTCATACCGCACATCTGTGCGAACCTGTCCCTGCTGAATCGTTTGTAAATCTCTTCCATAGGTTACCTCAGTTCTGCACCGACCTTATCGGCCAGCGCCTTTACAACTTTATTAAAACTTCCGTTTACTTCGTCTTCGGTAAGGGTTTTTTCCGCAGACCTGTATACCATTGAAAATGCCAGGCTTTTCTTACAGGCTCCGGTCTGCGTTCCTTTGTATACATCGAAGAACTCAACTTTTTCGAGGTATACCCCGGCACTTGCTTCTATGGTTTTCATGATAGAACCGGCTGTGATTTCGTCATCTACGAGAATGGCGATATCCCTTGTTACCGCCGGATACTTCGGCAGCTCCTTATACTTACGGTCAAAATCTGAAAGTTCATACAGTATGTTCATATCCAGGGTGCCCAGGATTGTTTCTTCAGGCACTTCGAACTCCTTACATATAGTGGGATTCACCTGACCGATTGTTCCAATCACCGTATTATCTTTTTTCAGCATGGCACCTCTTCCAGGATGGAAAACCGGATTATCTGAAACCGGTGTATATTTAACACCCTTAATGCCAAGTGTGTCCGTAATTTCTTCAACAATGCCCTTCAAATCATAGAAGTCACCGCTGTTATATATCCCAAGGGTCAGAACAGTTTTTTCGTCCGGCAGGTCGCTGTCATCTACAGGATGATATGTAAAGGACATTTCGTAAAAAGAACCTTTTTCAACATTCCTGTTGCTGTTTCTTGCAATGACCTTCATCATCTCGGGCAGTGTCGTTGTGCGCATTACACTGTAATCTTCACCAAGGGGATTTCTGATTACAACAGTTTTTCTAAGCGGATCATCAGAATCAAGCCCAAGTCTGTCGAAAATTGACGGACTGGTGAATGAATAAGTATAAATCTCATACATGCCTGATGACAGGCACACGCCTTCAACAATATCCCTGAGCAGTTGCTTATATGAGCGTTTGCCCTGGGTTGATTCTTCACCTGCAAGCATTGTCGCCTTGATATTATTATATCCGTAGAAGCGTGCGACTTCCTCGGCAAGATCGGCTTCACAAAGCACATCCGGTCTGAATGACGGAGCTATTGCCGTATCTCCCTCGACTTTTATTTCAAGCGGGGCGAATATATCAAGCATTTCATTCCTAGATATATTTGTGCCCAGGAATTCATTTATCTTGTCCACACGCAATTCTATCCTTATATTTTCAGGAATTTGACTGCAGACATCGACCATGCCCCTAACAACCTTACCCGCACCAATCTCTTCAACCAGCTCGCAGGCCCTTTCAAGTGCCGGGACAGTGTTGTTAATGTCCAGGCCTTTCTCGAACCTTCCCGATGATTCAGTGCGCATTACCAGTTTCTGCGCAGTTACCCTCACACTCGTTGCCTTGAAGTTTGCAGACTCGAGTAAAATATTTTTGGTGGCTTCAGTTACTTCGCTGTCAGCTCCCCCCATTACACCAGCTACAGCTACAGCCCTTTCGGTATCGGCGATTACAAGCATAGAAGAATCCAGTTTCCTCGGCTGGTCATCCAGTGTTTCAAGCATCTCGCCGTCACTTGCAGTCCTTACGATGATTTCCCCGCCCTTGATGTGATCCAGGTCGAACGCGTGCATAGGCTGGCCATACTCAAGTAAAACATAGTTTGTAATGTCAACAATATTATTTATAGGCCTTATTCCCGCATCACGCAATTTTTTTCGCATCCATTCCGGGGAAGGTCCGATTTTAACATCAGTTATCGCCCTCGCGGAATATCTGGGACAGAGCTCTTCGTCCATTACCTTAATAGATATTAATTTATAGATATCGCCGCCGGCTTCTTCCTTAAGAACAGGTGCTTTAACTGTGAAAGCCGTTTTGAATGTAGCAGCGGCTTCCCTGGCAAGACCGATTACTGAAAAGCAATCCGGTCTGTTGGAAGTTATCTCGAATTCTACTATTTCCTCGTCAAGTCCAAGCACACCTGTAATATCCAGGCCTGTCTCAACCGCGCCGCCAAGTATGAATATTCCATCTTCAATGGCATGGGGATAGTCGTTCTGCGTAAGTTTCAATTCAGAGATTGAACACAGCATACCCTCTGAAACCACTCCCCTGAGTTTACCTTTTTTTATTTTCAATCCGCCCGGTAATGTTGAGCCGTGCAGGGCGACGGGCACATAATCACCTTCGCTTACATTTTTAGCTCCGGTAACTACTTGTATTTCCCTGTTGCCGATATCAATTTTTGCAATGATGAGTTTATCAGCGTCAGGATGCTGTGAGATATCTGTAATTTTTCCTGTCACAACATTCTTTATATCTTCGCCAAGGATTTCCCATCCTTCCACTTTTGAGCCTGACATGGTCATAGCATCACAGAACTCCTTAATGCCGGCATCAATGTTTGTATATTCTTTAATCCAACTATATGATACTTTCATGTCATCCTCCTAAAACTGTTCCAGGAACCTAAGGTCATTCTCAAAGAGAAGTCTTAAGTCGCTGATGTTATGCCGCCCCATGGCAGCTCTCTCGACGCCCATGCCGAACGCAAATCCAGTATAGACTTCAGGATCGATACCACAGGCCTTCATGACATTGGGATGAACCATCCCTGCACCGAGAATTTCTATCCAGCCTTCGCCCTTGCAGACGCGGCATCCTGTACCACCGCAAACCCAGCATGATACATCGACTTCAGCACTAGGTTCTGTAAATGGAAAATGATGGGGACGCAGGCGTATTTCTGTGCTTTCACCAAAAAGGTTTTTAGCAAAAAGCTTCAGGTTTCCTACCAAGTCACCCATGGTTACACCCTTATCTATAACAAGCCCCTCAATCTGGTGGAAAACCGGGGAATGCGTGGCATCCACAGTATCGGCGCGGTACACTCTGCCTGGGCAGATGATTTTTATGGGTGGTTGCGAATTCTGCATAACCCTTATCTGCACAGGAGAAGTCTGTGTCCTTAGTACAATGTCATCAGTTATATAAAATGTATCCTGTTCATCTCTTGAAGGATGGTTAATATCTGTATTAAGCGCATCGAAATTATTGAAGACAGTCTCCACTTCCGGACCTTCAGCTATGTCATAGCCCAGACCTATGAAAATTTCTTCCATTTCTTCAATCGCCTGCGTGAGCGGATGCTTTCGGCCAAGGCCTTTCTTATTACCGGGAATAGTCACATCTATTTTCTCGGATTCAAGTTTTAAAACCAATGCTTCTTTCTCGACCTTATCTTTGACTTCAGCGAGGAGTAATTCAATCTTCTGCCTTACATCATTGGCAACTTTGCCCATTGCAGGTCTCTCTTCTTTGCTTAGTGCGCCCATGCCCCTCATGACCTCAGTCATCAGGCCTTTTTTGCCCAGGAACCTTACACGGGCATCCTCAAGCATCCTGGCATCTTTGATCTCGCTGATTTCATTTCCGGCTTTTTCCAGAATTTCATTCAACTTTTGTTTCATTACGAAACCCCTTTCAAATCATTATAATGTCATTGTACATCAGTTTTGTCATATTTTCAGGTACAATAAAAGCCCTCATCCCAAGGGACGAAGACTTGCTCCGCGGTACCACCCGATTTTTCGTAAAACGAACACTTTATACATCATACAACGTATTGGATCAATAACGGTTCCACCCGGCGCTCCCTACAAGTATTCCTTCAGGAGGCGGCTCCAAAGCGAACTTCATTCCCGTCTTCTCGCAAGGCGCTTTCAGCCGCGGCGCCTCTCTCTGAACGATATCCCGGAAACTACTCCTCTTTTTCCCAGCCTTTATCGCAGAAAGTATAACATATAGCAAACCATCATACAAGCTAATGCATATTACGATTTTGTTACACAACTACGAATTATAGAGTGTACATGATATCCGTTTGATGGTATACACATCAGTTGGATGTCGTTTGCACTTTTGTTTATAAAAATCCGGCGGCATCTTTTTAGATTACCGCCGGATTAAAAACAATTTTAAAGGAGTTGCCTGCTATTTTATAGAATTGTCATACATCAGAAAGTCTCTAGCGCTTTCATTAACAAAATCCTTATTCCGATTTCCCTGGACCTTAGCCCAAAAAAGTGAACCCATTAAAACCTTATTATTACGCAATTTTCTCATCTCCTTACCTCTCTATCTTACCCTTCATACAGGATTCAAACACTGTATCTTCTATTTACTAAAATTTCTTTCCTGCCCTTCCTGATTAAAGAATCAGAAAGCATTATTACCACAGCCATCAGCATGTTTATCCAGAATCCGTCAATAGTTATTCCGCCTACAATCGCATCGCTTATTGTAATAGTCAGCATATTTACGAAAACGCTTGCGAGTCCCAGTGTGAACAGGTTTGCCGGTAATGCCAAGACTGTGAATACCGGTCTGATCAGCGTATTAAACAAAGCTAATACGAATGCCCCGAGGAGCAGCAGCCCGATCGCACCTGACACTTTTTCAAATAAAAGTGCGAATACTATAACTATTGCAAAATAGATGCCTGTTCTTAAAATAAATCTTCCCATTTTTCCTACCTTACCTTTATAACGATTCTGACCTTATCGCCGTCATCGCCTTCAACATTTATGTCAACCAGATCGTACTGGCCTCCTTCACCCAGACTATCGATTGCAATAATCGCAGTCGGGAGGGCTTTTTTGACTTCCTTCACTTTTTTATTGCCGAAAGTCCCTATCAGATCCATCAGCTCAATAATCTGCCATATGAGCTCTTTGAGAATGTACATCGGGAGCGGCGGCAGCCAAAGCCTGAAACGCTTAATCCTTATATGAAGTATCAGCCAATAGCCTTTAGTCAACATATATCTTTACCTTTGCAACTCCGTCTTCACCATCGGCATCAATGTCGACTATACTTTCATCCATATCGCCGTTTTCGATTGCTTCAAGTAATTCATTTAGATTCAGCTCATCGATATTGAATCCTTCCTTTTCCATTTCACTCTTTGCAGAAGCCGGAATTACCTTTGTAAGACTTGTAAGCTTTTTTGCGACATCTATCGGGATATTGACATTGACCTTAGCCCTGCCTTTTCCGCTTTCATCGCCCTGGGCATCTATACGGATCCTGAACATTTTCTTTTTACCGTGAGGTTTCTTAGGTTCAGGCGGTGTAATCTTTTCATCCTTACCAATCGCTTCAAGTAATTCCAGAGCATCCTGGGCCGTTATTTTTCCATCTTCAACCATTTTTAAAATTTTCTGCTTTTCATCCATCTCAATCAACCCTTTTTCCTTTCTTTGATCATCTCGGCAGCTTCCTTGGGTGATATTTCACCCTGTTCAAGCTTCTTCAATATATCGGAGTTATCTATCTTCTCAACCGGCTCTGACGGCATATAGCCCATTGCCCTGATAACATCATCCAGCTTTCCCCTGACCGTAGGGTATGAAATTCCCATTTCCTTTTCAACTTCCTTAATGCTTCCCCTGTTCTTCATGAATATCTCTATGAAATACCTGTCCGCATCTGACAACGAGCAGAACTTACATCCTTCGTAGTATCCTGATAATTCACTGCCGCATGTGCTGCAGGTCAGTTTTGTTATTGCGAATTCCCCGTTGCAAACCGGACATTTTCCAGGTGCTTTATATGTAGCCATTAACTTTCCTCCAATCTGTTATGTGAACATTATAGCTCTACGGTTTAATTCTGTCAAGCATAATGTTTAAAATATTTAATATTTTTATTAATTTTATTAATTTATTTAAGATATTTACTTAATTTTGTAAATATTTGGTCTTATATAGGCTTGATTTATATAATTTTTGTCATTTGTTGTGTAATTTTTCTATGCTATAATTCGTTTATGAGCATAAAGAAAACCACATTATTAATATTATTTGTTTTAATTTCTGCAATTTTATGCAACTGCGCGGTATTTAACACCATGGAAAAACCACCTGCAGAACCAATTCAAATAAAGCCAACAGCTACTCCACATCCAATACAGTCAGCTGTGCCTACCCCGTCACCAGAATATTCTCCTACTACTTCTGCAATCCCGACGCCTAAGCCAATTGAGTTTACTATCCTGGCAACCGGGGATGTAATGACCCACGGAGATAATCTAAAATCAGCATATAATACTGAGACCGGAAATTATTCCTTTGATGAAAACTATATCCATGTTAAAAAGATTATTGAAAAAGCTGACTTTGCTCTGTGCAACCTGGAAACAGTCACAGCCGGTGAAGAATCCGGTTACACAAGCTATCCCCTGTTCAATACCCCGGCAGCAATACTTGACGGGCTAAAATTCGCTGGCTTTAATGCTTTGGTAACAGCCAACAACCATTCACTGGACCGGGGTGAAGCCGGAATCCTGAATACACTGTCTGAAATTAAAAAAAGAGAAATGTTGTCTATAGGCACCTATTCAGAAAAAAACACAAATTACCTGACCATCGACATAAAAGGAATACAGGTAAGCATACTCGCATATACCCAGCATCTTAACGGGAACCTTCCAATGCTATCTGAAGACAAATACTTTATGGTAAACCAGATGGACAAGGGTAAAATAACAGATGATATAAAAGCCGCTTCCCTTCACTCAGACCTTGTTCTAGTATATCTGCACTGGGGTAATGAATATACCAGAGGCACAGAGGACTGGCAGCCGGCCTATGCCTACGACCTTATTGAAGCCGGCGCTGATGTAATACTGGGGACTCATCCCCATGTCGTAAGGCCCGACGAAGTGGTATTACATAACGGCGAGGCCAAGTATATAATTTACTCTATGGGAAATTTTATTTCCAATTTCATCAGGGAAGACAACAGGAATAATGCAATTTACACAGAAGACGGGGTCATGATAAATATGATTTTCATTGTTAACGAATCCGGGGGTGTTGAACTAACTGAAGTTATACCTGTACCAACATGGCCATATAAATACACAGATAAAACCGGGATCCATTATGAGATAATCCCGGTTGAAAATGCAGATTCGATAGTTCATGTCACACCATACGCTGATAACGAAGCCAAAGAATCTTATGAGCGCACCATGGAATCCCTGGCTGGTTATAAAGCATCACATTAAAAATCAATAATCCTGGCTTTTATTACTCCATCTATGGTTAGAATGTCACTTTTTACCTTATCATCAATTTCAGAATCCGTATCCACCAAAGTGTATGCATAGCCTTTGTGGCCTTTGTTTATAAGATTATCAATATTAATGTGGTCCTGCGCCAGGATATTAGAAATCTGACTGAGCATATTCGGTACATTTCTGTGTATAATGCAAATCCTTGTGGGAGATCCCGGCGTCATCCGGCATCCGGGGAAATTCACAGAATTTATAATGTTTCCATACTCCAGATACTCCTTAACCTGCTTAACTGCCATTTTAGCGCAGTTAATTTCAGACTCAAAGGTTGAAGCACCAAGGTGAGGAATCGATACAATCCCTGGTTTTCCAATCAAAACGGCAGATGGAAAATCAGTAACATACCTTGTGATTTTTCCTGAATCAATTCCGTCGAGGACTGCCTGCTCATCAACCAATCCACCGCGCGAGAAATTGAGGAGTCTTGCACCTTCTTTCATTTGCGTTACAGCTTCACTGCCAACAAGGCCTTTTGTAGAAGCAAGTAAAGGTACATGTATTGTAATATAATCGCAATTCCTATATATCTGTTCAGGTCCATCCGCCTTATGTACTTCGCGGTTCAAACCCCAGGCATGGTCAATTGATATAAAGGGATCGTAGCCATGGACTTCCATCCCTAACTCCAGTGCTGCATTTGCAACCATGACGCCTATCGCACCAAGGCCGATGACGCCAAGAATCTTACCTTTTATTTCAGGCCCTTTAAACTTGGATTTATTGCCTTCAACCGCTTTTGCCACATCAGCTTCGCCTTCCAGACCTGATGCGAATGCAAGTGCTCCTGCAACATCCCTTGAAGCCATTAACAATCCGCATATAACCAGTTCTTTCACTGCGTTGGCATTTGCGCCTGGTGTATTAAATACTATGATTCCGTTCTCTGAACATGCTGTAACCGGTATATTATTAACTCCCGCTCCTGCCCTGGCTATACAGCAGATATCCTTGTTAATTGACTCTTCATCAAGTTTATGACTGCGCAGCACAATGGCATTCGGCGATTCTGTATCCGAAGATACTTCATATTTAGATTTTTCAAAAAGCCCCAGACCTTTTTCTGAAATTTTGTTATATGTTTTAATCCTATACATGTCCGGTCCTTTCTACTTTAGCGGAGAAAGCTTCACCGCCCGATTCATTGATTCCGCAGAATGTTCTGTTTTCACCAATAATTTTAACACATTCGCTTTCCTTTAGTTCTGATGAATAGTTTATTGTAATGGAGTAGGGCAGATTAATGCTGAAAAACTCCGAACCTATGCAGTCGCATGTCCAGGCTATATAACATGAATTATTTGCATGCCCGAGTATATCAACATCTGAGTATCCAATAGTTTTTTCCATTATCACAGGTGCGTTTTTTATGACAACCGGTTTATCAGGATTGTCCATATTTACATTTTCATTAGTAACTTTCGGAAAATCTTTTCCAAAGTCACGGTCGCGGACAGGGCGCCTGGACGCAAGGTCTATCACAAGCCACAGCGATCTGGCCTCTGCGCTTTTTTTGCCGTTTACCGATATTTCAAATTCTCTTATGTAGAATAATCTCTCAATTCCGAAGGGATAGGTTTTGATATTCATCGATTCGCCTATCGAAGGCATTGATGCAATATTTATTTTCATTCGTGCTAATACGAAAGTACGGTTTAGGCTGTGCATCTCCTCCATCCCTACCCCCATATGCTCAGCATGAATCATCGCACATTCCTGCATGAACTTAAATAGCTCAGATGCCTTAAGCCTTCCAAAACAATCGCAGTGGCTGACTTCAATTTTAAATGTTTTTTCAAATATCCTGATCATTCTGAATCCTTTCAATGGAAATCTCCCAGCTGCCGTCAGTTCTGTCAGTGATTTGAATTCCCTCCGGTATCCTGGCCCTGAAACTCTTACAGTTGTTTTCCTTGGACCACCATACATCAATTTTTCCAAATGGCGTAGGGATGCTTCCCTCGCACCACTCGAGGTCAACCTCAGGGACTTTTAATGTCATCCCACTGAACCCTTTCTCTGATGGTGTAAGCCCAAGAATATACTTGATGAAAATATAACCGGGCACGGATGACCAGGAATGACAGTAACTTCTGGTCCTGGCATTTTCATAAAATCCAGGAAAAACTTCCCAACAAGTTGAAGAATCATACCGCAGCATCATCCCCCATCTGTCTTTTATATCTCTGACTATATCTGAATCATAACCATAACTGTGGCGTATTTCAAATAAATAAAACAACATGAACGGAGAACCGGGCTGAATCCAGTCAGAATAATCACCAAGAAGCTTAGCGAGTACATTGTTCCTGCGTTTTTCATCTCTTATCAACCCATACAATTCCAAAATTGCATGAGTTTGAACGCTGACGGTTTTAGAATAACCTTTTTCCCTGGTCCAGCCGTCTGCATATGCATCCTTGTTAGTCAGCCAAAGTTTTTCATCAAGATAATTCAAAAGCTGCTCTTCCCTATCGCCAAAAGAAGCTTCATCTTCTTTAAAGCCAAGGGTTGCAGCAAGCCTTTTGGCAAAGCTAAAGCAATGGGCAAGAAGCCCTTGCTGGACCGTCACCACCCCTTCATTGCCAATATCCATCGGCGCCCAATCAATCATATTCCATGCTGAAATATAAAAGGCACCGTCGCTCTCAATAAAATTAGAATAGTATTCCAATGTCTTTTTTATTTCCAAATATAATTCCTGTCCGGCAACATCATCGCCTGTATAATACATATATTGTTCAATTGTAACCATCCAGTTCAACGTCCAAACGGGAATCGCCGTCTCCCAGTCTGTCGGCATTAGGGCCGGCAGCAGCTTTGTATACTTTCTTCCAAGGGGCACTTGCTTAATACAATGCTTTAGTAAATCGTACTCACCGAAATAAAAGGTGCTGACTGCAGCGCTGACCTGTGCATCGCCGCTCCAATAAGCCTGTTCAAATGTCGGGCTGTCAGTAAATGTATCCTCGCTGCACATCAGGTTTGTCCTTCGGGAGATCTCAAATATCTTGTTAAGCTGCCAGTCGCTGCACCTGAAGTTACCGTTCCTGCTTACAGGATAACTTGCCTGGTGCACAATTACATCCCTTACCTCGACAGACTTTTCCATGCTGCGGAAAACAAGCATCATATACCGAAGTCCCATTCTTGTCATGGTGTTGTATTCCTGCCAGCCTTCCCTGCAGATATAGCGGATTCCGTTGTTCAAACCGAAGGTGTAGTCCACTTCCCCACCATACATGTTTTCATAACAATAAATATCCAATATGGTTCCTGATGATGCCTTTAACCTGAACTCAATGCTACCGATATGCATATCGTTGAAATCAAGTATAGTCAGTGCATCGCCGCCGCCATCCGGGACATTGATGTTCAATACATCATTATTGCCGTGCAGTATCCCATTGTGCCCTGACATAACTGGTATATCCCTGACAGTTACGGCATTTTTCATAAGTGAATAGATATATTCATCATAAAATATGTATTCCGAATCGACGTATTCAAACTTATGTCCACAACTTTTGAGTTCATCAATGGAATCATAAGTAAAGATATCATCGGTAGAACCAGGAGCTGCACCATATCCATCATAATCCACCAACCCGCCGTAAATCTTCAAGAAACCGTCAGTCTTATTCGGGACTTCAGCTACAGGTCCTATGACAAAGAAATCAGAAAATTCAACTTCGCAATCAAATCCATATTCAATATGAACAAAGAGGTCGTCGAATTTAGCAGACAGCTTCATTAAGAAAAGCTGCTCACCCTCGGCCACTTCCACCTCGCGTTCTCTGTCTCTCTTACTCAGTTCATACAGTCTTCCGTTGATTTTATAGTCGCCGTGCATCCCGTTCCATTTATTCGTAGGGAAATTAATAATACCGCTGCATGCTTTTTCACTTTTAATAAACGCTCCGAAATATGCTGTCATGATTGTGGCATTTGCATCACACCTGCCAGGGAAAAAAGCATTTCTTGTATTTATTGATACAACTTTTCTACCGGGTTTTGTCTCCCGGATGCCCGTAATGGTTTCCGGCCTGACCGGTGAGTTGTCATAATATTTAATCGGACGAGGTGTCAGAATTCCCCAGTTGCCGTCAATAACATCCGCCTTTTGCCATGATGAATCATTATAATCTAGCTTCATCCAATCAAAAGAAAATTTGCGGGCGTCATAATGCTCCATGAAACCAAGGTTGACATTTCTTTTTACTGTTTTCGAAACCAATCCCAGGTCGCGGGACCATAGGCAGGTTTCATCTGATGCTGCTAAAACTGAGCCGCTGCTTTCTATTGAAAAGACAAGCCCACCACTGTTTGCAATTGTCTGGTATGTCGACATTCCGTAGTCCCAAACCCGTACAGACAGTAGGTTTTTACCGTTATTAAGATCTCCGCTGATGTCATACTCATCATAAAACCATTTGTCTAATGTAGACCGAATCGGCCCACGCCCAATTTCTCTGCCGTTAATATAGAGAACATACCTAGTATCAGCACTTATTTTTACAGTTGTGCATTTGTCTGTATCCGCATTGAAAGCCCTGCGGAAGCAAACCGCTGTATTCTCGCTGTCAGCGATACCGCTTCCCCATATCCAATTTGCATTTAATCCCATTCTAGATACCTTTCTTTTCACACGTATATTTTGCTTTAAAGAAGCTTCCCGTGCCATTTCTCCTAACAATAACCCCCGGCCGGGTGCAGTTGAAATCCTTTGTATAGCTGTTCACTAGGAACACTTCTGTCTTAGGTGCTCCCTCCATATCCAAGTACACAATCTTATCATCCATTTCGAACTTAATCCTAAAATCTTTTTCCCCGCTGAATTTCCTGATGTCGAACAAATGCTGGTAACCTTCTTCAGTCCCAAGGCTTTCAACAGACTCGGTTTCATATCCGCATGATAATTCGCCTTTGCAATAGAAGAGCCAGTCAATGTTGTATTTTTCAACGCCTTTTACCAGAAATTCGTCATATACAACCGGGCCGTCAATTCTAAGATCCCTGGTATAATCACAGCACTCATATACATTCTTACTCTTAGCCCTTATTCTATTTTCATCATAATACTCGACTATCCCCTCAGGCCAGATTCCCTCGCCGACAGGCTCATACTTCTGGTCCATCATATCGAGTATCACAGTATTGTGAGACAGAGTCTTATGTTGCCATTCTTGGAATATTTTAGTGCTGTAGCCGTTCGAACCAAGGTCTTCCGAAACCACATCACCGTAGAAACACAGCTCTATGGTCATTACATCAGGATGAGCATGGCTTATAGTTTTTATTCCTGTTTTAATGAAAATTTCCGTCTCCTCATTTTTTAATATCGCACAGAAAGAATCCGGGTTGTTCTGCGAACCGAAATGCGGTAGGCCTTTGTTTTCATAACCGGGATTAAAGAGCAGCCGTTCGGGTATCGACGGCACTCCTTCCTCATAAGCAGTCCCCAGGACTTGCTTAATAAAATCATTGTCAAGTATTGCAGCTGCATACTCAAGCTGCTGCTTGTATTTGGTTAACTCAATCTCAGGCCACCCGTCGCTGGGATTTGGAAGCCGCCCGTTGCTGAACATATTTTTTATCGGGAACATATAAAGAACGTTCGCATATTTATATAACTC
>Ga0233414_10000315_pt1 | contig 20680 bp, 11 predicted proteins | sample Na_anoxic_10_MG_FD_189020 | JGI IMG/M metagenome (GOLD analysis project Ga0233414, IMG submission 189020) | Seawater microbial communities from Saanich Inlet, British Columbia, Canada - Na_anoxic_10_MG | ecosystem: Environmental > Aquatic > Marine > Inlet | place: Canada: British Columbia... | reverse complement strand
AAGAAAAAGCTAAACTAGAAGAAAATATTCAAGTAGCGTTACAATCTGGCCAAATTAACTTAGAAGATGCTATAGATATAAGGAATATAAACAATTTAAAATTAGCTAATCAAGTTTTAAAAATCAGGAGGATTAGAAAACAACAAGCTGACCAACAAGCTAATCTAGCTAATATAGAAGCACAAGCACAAGCTAACGCACAAGCCACTGAAGCTGCCGCCGTAGCGGAAGTACAAAAACGTCAAGCTATAGCAGATACAGAAGTTCAAATTGAAAAAGCTAAAAGTCAATTTTCTATAAACAAATTAGAAAGAGAAGCTGAAATTAAAAGACAACTAATGGAAGTTGAGTTTAATTTTAATATGGAATTAACTAGAGCTAAAGCAGAAACAGAATCCATAAAGGAGAAAGAAATTGAAGATAGAAAAGATAACCGAACCAAATTACAAGCTACTCAACAAAGTCAAATGATTGACCAACGTAAAAACGATTTATTACCAACTGATTTTGAATCTGCGGGTAATGACACATTAGGTGGGTTTGGATTAGAACAATTCGCCCCCTAATTATTTTTTTTAAATTATATAATATCTTATCATGAAAGAAGAAGTAAAAGAAGCAAGTGATGGTACACTTGAGCAAGGAGATTTTAAAGTAAAGAAAAAACCTAAAAAACTCGCTAATAAAAAACCAACCAAAACAACTAAGTTGGATTTAAGTAAAAAAGAAGAACCTAAAAAAGAAGAAAATGCCATTCCAGTCGGAGAAACAAAGGAAGTATCTGTGGGCGAATCATCCGGAGATAGCGAAAGAGTGGACGAACCAGTACGGGTCGACACCCCTAAAGATGAAGTTAAAAAAGAGGAAGTGCAAAAACCTCAAATCGAGGAGATCACAGAAATAGAGGTTAAAGACACTGAACAACCTATTCAAGAAACAGTTGTAGAAAAAGTTGTAAAAGAAGAAAGAGTTCTTCCCGAAAACATAGACAAATTAGTTAGTTTTATGGAAGATACTGGTGGAACAGTGGAAGATTATGTAAGAATAAATGCTGACTACACTAACATAGATGAAAACGTATTATTAAGAGAATATTATAAAAATGTTAAACCTCATTTAAATTCTGAGGAGATAGATTTTATATTAGAAGATAGTTTTTCTTGGGATGAAGATCTAGATGAAGATCGACATATTAAAAAGAAAAAACTAGCTTATAAAGAAGAAATTGCGAAAGCTCGTAACTTTTTAGAGGACACAAAGAGTAAATACTATGATGAAATCAAGTTGAGGCCATCCCACACTCAAGAACAAAAAAAAGCAACAGAGTTTTTCAATAGATACAACACGGAACAACAGCGTGCTAAGGAACTTCATAAGGAGTTTGTTAATAAAACTAATAAACTATTCAATGAATTCGAAGGTTTCGATTTCAATGTTGGAGAGAAGAAATTTAGATATAAGATTAACAACACCGATGAAGTAGCAAAATCACAATCAAACATTAACAATTTCGTAGGAAAGTTTCTAAACGAAGATGGTAGTGTTACCGATCATGCTAATTATCACAAGGCTATATACGCTGCAAGAAACGCTGATAGTATTGCTGAACATTTCTACGAGCAAGGTAAAGCCGATGCTATTAGAAATGTTAATGCTAAATCTAAAAATATCGATATAACGCCTGCAAAACAAGCGGATGGAGATATATTTATTGGAGGCATGAAAGTAAAAGCAATAAGTGGCGTTGATAGTTCTAAGTTAAAAATTAAAACTAGAAACAAAAAGTAAAATTAAAAAATCATGGGATTTACAACAGGCGGGAGTTTTCCCGCATCGATCGTGCCAATGCCCAACAAAGTAACTGTTCAAGATAATTATATCAATTTTCAGGATGCTGCGTTTGATCAATGGACACAACAATATCTACCTGAGCTTTATGAGCAAGAGGTGGAGAGATATGGAAACAGAACTTTAGGTGGTTTCCTAAGAATGGTTGGCGCTGAAATGCCAATGACATCGGATCAAGTTATTTGGTCTGAACAAAATAGATTACATATTGCATATGATAATTGTTCTGTAGCTGCAGGAGCTAACTCTACAGTTACAATAACAATTACTCCAGGTGCAAGTAATCCAGCTACTTCAGCATTAAGAGAGGGTAATACTATCTTAATTTCTGATAACACAACTGGATTAGCAACTGCTAAAGCTTTGATCACTGATAGAACATCTGGTGTTACTACTGACGGTTATACTATAGATGCTATTCTATATGAAACAACTGCTGCTTTGATGCCAGCTGCTATTAATGCAGCGACAGCAGTAGGAGCTTGTAGTTTATTTGTATATGGTTCTGAATTTCCAAAAGGAAGTAACGGAATGGACGGAGCTATTGAACCAGGTGTAACTACATTTCAAAATTCTCCAATTATCATGAAAGATAATTATGAATTAAGTGGATCTGATGTTGCACAAATTGGTTGGATTGAAGTAGCTACAGAAGATGGAACCTCAGGTTTCTTATGGTATCTAAAAGCTGAGTCTGAAACTAGACTTAGATTTGAAGATTATATGGAGATGGGAATGGTTGAAGGTGAACTTCAAGCAAATGTTAATCCTAACACTCAATTTGGTGCAGGTTTTGGTCCAACAGGGGCTAACTCTTCACAAATTAAAGGTACACAAGGTTTATTTGCTGCTATTGAAGCAAGAGGTAATGTATACTCTGGTTTTGCTGGAGCTGCTGCTCCTGGTTCAGGTGCTTTAGGTGATTTTGATGAAATCCTTAAACAACTAGACAAGCAAGGTGCTATTGAAGAAAACATGCTTTTCTTATCTAGATCTACAGCTCTTGATTTCGATGATATGATAGGCGCTCAAGCTGGTGGAGGTTATGCTTCTACTGCTGCTGCTTCTTATGGATTATTCGATAATGAAGCTGATATGGCATTAAACTTTGGATTTTCAGGTTTTAGAAGAGGTTCTTATGACTTCTACAAAACTGATTGGAAATATCTAAATGATGCTACTACTAGAGGAATGGACAAAGCGATTGATGGTGTAATGATTCCAGCTGGAACTACTACAGTATATGACCAAATGTTAGGTGTTAACATTAGACGTCCTTTCTTACACGTGCGATATAGAGCTTCAGAAACGGAAGATAGAAGATTTAAATCTTGGATCACTGGCTCTGTTGGTGGTGCTTACACTTCTGATCTTGACGTAATGAGAGTTAATTTCTTATCTGAAAGATGTTTAGTAACTCAAGCTGCAAATAACTTCGTGTTATTCAAAGGAGCTTAATTAATTATTAACATTTTAAAAATATAGAAATTATGGGATTAATAAAAATTCAAAAAAATGATGGTTTAAGTGGAACTAGTAAAGGTGGTATTCAATACATTAATGGTACCAACGTTGTTGCTGCTGTAATGTCAGCTGCTGCTGTTCTTGAACTAACTGTGGAAGCTATTGACGCTGCTAAAGACACTGTGAGTATTACTTATAGTGGTGGCGCTGGTGCTGTTCCAAGTGAAGCTAGTATTTTAGCTGCTTGGGAATCAGTATTAGTTGATACAAATGGTTCAGTGTGCACACTTATATCTGCACCACAGCTTTATAATGATGCCGATGCGGCTATTTATCCAGCTGTTGCTATTGCTTAATAGCATAAAATAATAAGATCCCGCTTCGGCGGGGTCTTTTTTAAATTATTATATTATATTATATTATGGAAACAACAGAAAAGAAAACTCCAAAAAAAGCAGATACATGGGAGTATAAAGATAGAAATTATTATTTATTAGGCTCTAAAACTCCTTTAACTTACACTATAATATCTAAACATAGTAGAAGATATCCTTGTGTATGGTTTGATAAAGAAAAGGGATATGAAAGAGAATTAAGATATGCCACTAATCAGAAAAGTATATTTGTAGATGAACAAAAAGGAGCAGCTACATTAAAACATATAGTTTTTGAAAGTGGGCATTTATTAGTTAAAAAAGAAAAAAGAAATTTGCAAGAATTTTTAGAAAAACATCCTCATAAAGGAGTTTTATTTGAAGAATTTGATGCAGTTGCTGAAGCAGAAGATCAATATGACATTTTAGAAATTGAAATAGCGGCTATGAACACTGCTTATAATATGGAAATTGACCAAGCTGAAGCAATATTAAGAGTAGAGCAAGGTTCAGATGTTAATAAACTAACTTCTAAGGAATTAAGAAGAGATTTATTATTATTTGCTAAAAGACAACCTAAACTATTTTTAAATTTATCTGAAGATGAAAATATAGAGCTAAGAAACTTTGGTATAAAAAGTGTTGAAGCTGGGATTGTTCAACTAGATCCAGCTCAAAGAACATTTAAGTGGGCTAGTAACGGCAAGAAGCTTATGACAATACCTTTTGAAGAACATCCATACACTGCTTTAGCAGCATGGTTTAAAACTGATGAAGGATTAGAAGTTTATAAGTCTATTCAGAAAAAACTAAAATAACAAGTGATTATAATTAGGGTGGTATTACGCCACCCTTTTTTTTTAAAAATATTACAATGGCAGTAAGCGTTAATGATGTATATAGAACAGTATTACTTATATTAAATAAAGAACAGAGAGGGTATATGACTCCTGAAGAGTTTAATAAAATAGGTACACAAGTGCAGAAAGAAATATTTGATAGATATTTCGAAGATCTAAATCAAGTTATTAGAACTCCACAAACTGACATGGACTACGCTAGTAGAATTGCTAATTTAGATGAAAAAATGCAATTATTTAAAAGAGATGCTAATGCTACTTTTGCAGTAGGACCTCCTGCTAAATTCACATTACCTTCAGATGTATATTTTATAGGATCAGTTACATATGAAGAAGATAATAAATTACCTATTGAAATGCAAAAAGTAAATAGATTTGATTTTTATAATTTAAGAAAATCCCCATTAGTTACTCCAACTGAAAGTTTTCCAATATATCTTTTTGAAAACGACCAACTTCAAGTTTATCCAGAATCTATAAACACAAAGGCAGCCGCTGCTACTGCTAATGTAGGTTTACAATATATAAAAACTCCTAGCGATGTAGTTTGGGGTTACACTGTAGGTGGATTAGGACAATTTATTTATGCAGCTGGAACATCTGTTAATTTTGAATTACACATTTCAGAATTCACCGAATTAGTTTTAAGTATATTAATGTATGCAGGTATAGTAATACGAGATCCTCAAATAGTTCAAGCTGCTGCTGGACAATTACAGGCAGATAGAGTAAACGCAAAAAGTTAATCCATGAGTTTAATAAATCAAACAAACGAAGAATATTACGCAGGTGAAAAAGTATTTGCTGTTTTAACAGCTCCACAAACTGTATTCACATGTACTTTTGAACCGAATTTAAACGTGTCTAGTTCTACTGAAAATGCTAATTTTGATGTTAAAGTTAGTACAGATTTGGGAGTGACATGGAGTACTTATGTTGCGGGTAGTATTGCTGTAATTAACGACAATAAATTAACTCCACCATTTAACACTAATATTATTACCTTAGGAGTAGCAGTTGCAAATAGTCCTACAACATTAGTAAAAATAGGATTAAAGGCACAGGTTTTATGGGACAACTATGGAAGTTATGAATACATAAAGTTAAATGATGTTATAAATAATTTTTTAATTGCTTACGTAGGACCAGAAAAATTAATACCTAGTATTAAAAGAACTGATTTAATATTTCATGCTAAAAGAGGTTTACAAGAATTTAGTTATGATACTTTAAATAGTATAAAATCTTTAGAGGTTACTTTACCACCTAGTTTATCTATACCTATCCCACAGGACTATGTTAATTATGTTAGATTATCTTGGGTGGATGACGTGGGAGTTTTACATCCTATATACCCTGCTAACACTTTAACTAATGATCCAACAGATGTTCCCTTACAAAGTAAAGATGGAAGTTATATTCAAGATAATTTTGGAGAAAATACTGAAGCAGCTGATTCTACAACTAGAAAAAGATGGAAAACAGCTAACGATAAAAATTTAACTGGCGAGTATCAAGATTATTATTATGGTTCAAATGTTTACGATTGGAGTTGGAGAAAAGAATCGTATGGTCGAAGATATGGACAAGATCCAGTAATATCTCAATCTAATGGTTGGTATAGTATAGATAGAAGAAAAAATATATTCTCTTTCTCTAGTAATATAACTGATAGATTAATCATTATAGAGTATATATCCGATGGATTAGCATCTGACTTGGATACTAAGCTACCTAAGATGGCTGAAGAAGCTATGTATATGCATATAGCTTACTCTATTTTAGCCGGAAGAGCTAATGTGCCTGAATATATAGTTCAAAGATTTAAAAGAGATAGGTCAGCACAGTTACGTAATGCTAAGATAAGATTGTCTAATATGAAAATTGGGGAGATGATTCAAAATATGAGAGGTAAATCTAAATGGCTTAAATTTTAAAGATGGCTGAATCAAGAAATATATTTGTCAAGTCTAAAATGAATAAAGACTTAGATGAGAGATTATTACCACCTGGTGAATATAGAGATGGGCAAAATGTTTCTATTAATAAAAGTGAAGGTCCTGACGAAGGAGTAGTTGAGAATATTATAGGTAATAATATTTATTCTAACTTTAATTTTGGCACTGGAGTTGAAATAATAGGTCATTATATTGACACTAATTTAGATAGAATATATGTATTTGCTACTAACTACTCAGATTCATCCGCTGATCAATTAAGTGCTTTTGCTCAAGAAGATGTTTACAATTCCTCAGGGGTTTTAACAAACGATACTAAGTGTATAATAGCTTATATTCAAGGACCGAATAATACTTCTACCGTACCTGCTAGTGAAATATTAGTAAATGGCGGTTTTCTTAATTTTTCTAAAACCCATCCTATATTAGGCGTTGATTTGATAGATGATTTATTGTTTTGGACAGACAATAGGAATCAACCTAGAAAGATAAATGTTGAAACTGCAATAGCAAATCCAGCTACAGCTACTCCAGCTACAGCATCTCCTTATTATACAAATGAAGACCATGTCTCTGTTGCTAAATTCGCGCCTTATGCACCTATATCTTTCACATGGGATGATGGTGGTACTATAAAATCTTCTTTAATAAACGAAACAGAAGAATATCTACCTGCAAATTCAACAATTGGTGTCACAAGTTATAATGCTGCAACTGGTTTAATAACTTTTGTTGCGAATAATCCTGAGGTTGCGGCAACCCCTAATATGCGGTTTAAAAATTTAAATTTTCCGGCATTAGGTTATTTTGAATTAGGTTATGTAAGTGGTACTACTTGTGAATTTGAATACCCTATTGGCTCAGGAAACAATGCTGTTCAATCTTCAACAGCTGCTAGAGAAGCAGCAGTTACTTATAGTGGGGGAACTAGTGGTCCACCAGTTCCTACTACAGAACCATTTGTTAATTTTGATGTATTACAATTCGAACGTGTTAATCCAGATTACAACGTTAACTACAGTGGTGATGCTAACTATCTAAAAGATAAATTCATTAGATTTAGTTATAGATTCCAATACGAGGATGGGGAATTTAGTTTAATGGCACCATTTACTCAACATGCATTTATACCTAAACAGTTTGGATATTTTTTAGATACTGCGTATACAGGATCTTGGCCTGCTACAGGAGTAACTAGACGAGATGAAAAGGAAACAGCAGATAGTGGAGTTGTAAAATTCATGGAGAATCAAGTTAGTACTATAAAGATGGATATTCCTTTACCTGCTAATTACAACGGTACTACCACATTACAAGTTCTAAATTTTAAAGATAATTTAAAAGTTGATAAAATACAGGTTTTAGCTAAAGAATCCGATGGATTAGCGATTAAAGTAATAGATGAAATTGAAGTTAATGATGATACTTTTCCGAGTACTGATACTAGTAGGAATTATTTACACACTTATGAATCCAATAAACCTTTTAAAGTACTTTCAGAAAAAGCATCTACTCGTGTTTACGATTTAGTTCCAATTAGAGCCTTAAGCCAAGCTACTGCTAGTAATAGAATAATTTATGGTAATTTTGTAGAGAAAAATGGTAGTCCAAAAAACTTAAATTATGATTTAAATATTAGAGAAAAACCACCTACTACTAGTTATTTATTATCTAAAGAATATCCTAATCATACTTTAAAACAAAATAGATCATATAAAGTAGGAGTAGTTTTAGTTGATAGATATGGTAGATCATCCAATGTTATACTGAGAGATCCTGCTTTATCCCCCACTGTTCTTGGAGATTCTTCAACTGTGTATGCGCCTTATTTAGATACGGCTAGTCCTTTAAATTGGTTAGGTAATAATTTAACTATAACTTTTAACAATATAATCCCAACTACAAAAAGCGAGAATTACCCAGGATTGTTTAATTCCCAAAATCCTACTGGATATTATAGTTATAAAATAGTTGTTCAACAACAAGAACAAGAGTATTACAATGTATATTTACCAGGCGCATGTTCTGGTAGAGTAGTATTCAGTGGAAAACTTGGAACGGCAACTGTAGTTCCAGATCCTCCAACCTATATAGATAGTGTGTTTTTTACCAATCTTTCTTTATACGGCGATAATATAAACAAAGTACCAAAAGAATTAGGTAATGTAGGTCCAACTGAAGAAATTTATGGAAGCACCACTTTATTGTATCCTAGAGTAGTTACTAAATATATAGAATCTGCTAGTAATCAAGTACCGTACAAGCCTCAACTAGCAGCAACAGAATCCTCCCAAGTGCGTAGGTTACATGAATTTAATGTTAACTCTATTTTCTCCTATACAGATTTAGGAGCATTTACTGGTCAAAGAAATAACGCGGCTATAGCTGACTCTTCTTATCCAAACGATGGAACAGATTATGTAGATTTACTTTACTTAGGAGCTACTACTAACCCATTTGTTGCTCAAATAAATACTGACTTTTTAGTTGGGTTTGCAAAAACCGTTCAAGAAGATGCTACTACTCCAGCTTTTTCTAAGAATTTAAATGTTTACGAAACAGATCCTTTTAAGTCAAAATTAGACATATATTGGGAAACTTCCAGTAGTGGGTTACTACAAAGCGTTTCTCCCATTATTGATGGTTTAAATAACTTAATAATAACCGGAACAGCAAGTTTGCCAACTACAATATCTCCACCTAGTTTTGCTATGGCTGAGAATTTAGCGCCTTCTGCTACTAGTTGGGTTAGTCAACCTTTTACTATAGAAGATGATAGTGGCGCGACATTAGTAGGTGCTACAGCTAAAATTAATAAAATAACTAATGGTGCTGGTAATATAATACAAACCCCACCATTTGAAATAGTGTTAACTGGTGCAGCTCCTAATACTTATAGATATAGATCTACAGATTCTGTATATTTTGGAGCTAGTGTAAGTAATAGAACATTTAATTTTTATACTGAAATAAGTAATGGCACTGTGTCAAATATAGTTCAACATCAGCTTAATTTATCTAATGAAGCTCCATCTATAACTATACCAACTAATGGTGTTGGTGGGTTACAATATTTTTTCCAAGGTAGTATAGGAAATCCTGGAGCTGGAAAAGGCTCTGCAGGTAATCCTTGGATAATAAACGCAGGAGGTACAGGACCCACCCCAGATTTAGAACCTGGAGATAGTTTAGGTAGTCTTGATATAACTGCAAGCGCATTTAATGGTAGTGCTTCAGCAACTCTACGTCACGAAGAGTTGTCTATAATAGGACAACAATTCACTGGAATAGTATATCAACTGAGTGTTGTGCATGACGAAACTGGAAACACTCATTCTTGGAATGTCACATCCGACACTTATACTTTAAATGGTCTAGCAGGAATTACAGCGTTTATTATCTACTTTGACGTATGGGATGCTAGTAATGTTGGGAAAAACCAAACTTATTCAGCTTATTTTGTTGTACAATAATTATTAAAAATGGGATATATATTAGATGTAAAATATTATAATACTTTTTGGTTAAAAAAGACTATTTTCACTGGAAGTATAACTCCTACTAGTGGGGCAGATATTTATAGAGCTGGATATGGATCTAATTTCCCAGGACTACCTTGGAATCCAGCTGGTTATCCAACTTTCCCTTCAAGTTGTGGAAATTCAGATGGAACTCCCTATGATGAATGTGAAAATTGGTTTATAGAAGAATCGAGATATCAAGGAGGCTACAATAACGTTTCAGTAGATTTTGGAGCAAAAGCGTACTTAAAAGAAGAAAACAACGATACACTAACTCGTCCAAACGCTATGATATATTCTGGAGTTTACAATTCTAGAACTGGATTAAACAATACTAATGTCTTTCCTACTGGAGAAAGTATAACTAAAGCTGTAGACCCTCAAAAAGGAAGTATTCAAAAGCTATACGCTGAAGATACTAATTTAATAGTGTTTCAAGAAGATAAGGTTAATAGAGCTTTAATAGATAAAGATCAAATATACACTACGGAAGGTGGAACACAAACCTTACCTCCAGGCACTGTGATAGGGCAAATAACCCCTTATCGAGGAGAGTTTGGTATTAGTAAAAATCCAGAATCTTTTGCAGTGTATGGATTTAGGAAATATTTCGCTGATAAAGATAGAGGATCTATATTAAGATTGTCTCATGATGGAATGACAGAGATATCTGAATATGGCATGTCTAACTTTTTTAGAGACCAACTAAAAAATATTAGTGAATTTAGAGAATCAGTAAGTGTTGATAAATCATCTAATGGGAATTTTTCAACACCTGCAGCATTTCCAGATCCTAAATGGATAGGATTGCAATCGTTATTTAATGATGATGTAGTTATAGGATCACAATTGATAGTAAATGGAATAGAATATCCTATATATGTCACAGGAAGAGATGGAGCTAGAATTTTAATAACAGAACACTTCCAAGATGCTAGCAATTATCCTGTAGTAGGAGATGAAATAACATTTAGAACTTATGAAACAGATAAAATAATAGGTGGTTGGGATGTTTATGATAGAAACTATACTGTCTCACTTCAACAAGAAGTAGCTAGTGATTATTATACTTTAGCCTTTGATGAAGATGTATTAGGATGGCCAACTTTCTACACGTATAAACCTGGTCAAATTTTTAGTTTAAAAAATACTTTATTTACTACAAGTGGTGGAGAAATATATAGTCATTACTTTACCGGATCTAATAACAATAGAAACGTATTTTATGGTAATGCTCCAGTTAAGTCTTCTATAACTTTTGTTTTTAATCCTCAACCAAATATTAATAAAAATTTCTTAACAATAGGATATGAAGGTAGTAATGGATGGCAAACAGAAAGTTTTATATCTGATTTACAAGGAAAGCAAGAAGTACCTAACAACTATGTTAAACCTGGTGTCGCTACTCTTGATTATGTAAATTACAATGATAGTTCTGTAATTATAAATAGTTACTATGAAGGTGCTTACGATGACTTAGGAAATGAATACCCTGCAACTTTAACTCCACCTATTAGAAGAGCTGGATTTATTCTTAAAGAAGGAAAATATGTAGCTAATTTAAAAAGTAATAGTGGTGTAAGAGATGAGGAAGTAGTTTTTGGACCAGATGGATTTGGGGGATACCCAACCTCTGGTATAAAAGGTTTTATAGCTACCGTAAAATTATCTACTGATACAAGTACTGATATAGGTGGAGAAAAACAAATATTTGCAGCATTTTCTAACACAGTGATGTCTGCTCCTTAAATTAAATAATATTGAATACAAGAAAACTCACAACTGAGGATTGGGAAACTTTACTTAAATGGTGGGGGAATTGGCCTGAATGGGTTGCTCCAACTAAAGACTTTTTACCAGATGACGGAACATTTGGTTTAATGGTGGAAAACAATGGAATACCTGTTGTAGCAGGATTTATTTATTTAACTAATTCTAAAACAGCTTTATTAGAATGGATAGTATCTAATCCAGAATATAGAGAAAAAGATAGAGATATTATAATAGAGAAATTAATATCTGATGCAGAAAGAGTAGTAAAAGACTTAGGGTATAAATACATGTTTGCAGTTATGCAGCATAAAAAATTAATAGAAACACACAAAAAATTAGGTTGGCATTCAGATAAGAAACCATCTTTTGAATTAACAAAAATACTATAAACATGGCAGTAGCAACATCAGTAGCATTAGCAGTAGGAGTAACCGCGTTAGCTGGAGGAATTAACGCTGGTATAAAAAAGAAAGCAGCTAAAGACGAAATGGCAAAACAAGCTAAAATAGCTAATGATAAGAAATTAGCTTTAGAAGAGTTAGAGAAGAATAGGCAAAATGTAATAAATCCAGCTGAGAACATGGCTAACGAATGGGATAATCTTGGGGTAGCTACTCAAGCAGCTAGATTTGAAGCTGAAGAAGCAGATATAGCATTAGCAAACACGTTAGATACCATCGCACAGACTGGTGGTGGAGCTGGTGGAGCTACAGCTCTAGCTCGTATGGCATTGGAAAGCAAAAGAGGTATTTCAGAAAGTATTGAAAAACAAGAGAAAGAAAATCAAGATGCAGCAGCTGCTGGAGCTGCAGAAGTGCAAGCTACGAAGATCCAAGGAGAGGTGTTTAAATGGAATGCTCAAGAAGCAAGAGATGATAAAAAAGATACACGTTTATACAATGAACAAAAAATGGCTGAATATCAAGAAGGAGTGGCAAAAGCTGCTAATTTACAAGCTACAACGGATATGGTTAATGTAGGAGCAGAGGCGCTTGGTGGATTACAAGGAGGATTTACAGGTGCAGGAGGGTTGTTTGACACTACATCAGATTGGCCATAAAAATTATAAACTATATTAATTAATTATAAATACAAAAAATGAGTTCATTTAAAAGTAATAAAATATCATTTGGCCAACCTAATGTATCAAAAGACTCTAGCGGTTATTGGAATTCAACTGGAAGAGAAAGACAAAGTTATGCTAATAGTTTAATGGACATGTATGCAAAAACCCCTGATTTAGATAAAATATTAGCTGCTAGTGTTGCCAGTGTGCAAGCTAGAAAAGTAGAAAGGAAACTGCAAGATGAACTTTGGAAAAAACAAAATTATGCAGAAAGAGTAACTAACGAAACGGCATTACAAAAAGTTGATGTTGGCGGTAGTGGAGATAATGATGCTATAAGAAATTTAGTTAGAGATATGCAAGAGAAGGTATATAAAGCTAAGCAAATTGGTAGAGAAAATCCAGAACTGCAACATAAAGTTCCTCAAATTATAGCAGAACAAGAAGCTGCTATTAATAGGATGATGGCAGTTGCTACTAATGTATCTGTATCATTAGATGGTTATGATAAAGCTATGAAAATTCCACCTGGAGAAGCAGGAGCTGTTAGCGTAATGACTCCAGATGCAAGCCAGAGAGTAATGCTAGGTATAAGAGATGGATCTACTTCTTTCGTAAATAAAAATGGTAAATTATTTGGAATACGCCCTAATGAAAATGGGGAAACTGATGTAGTTAATTTGGATGAATTATCTACTAATATAGAAAAAGGAGATAACTTTTTTCAAACTGTACCGGATTTAAGTCAATCCTTAAAAGGTGGATATGATAATGTTTTTAAACCTGGTGGTAAAGATAATGCGGATTTAATAACATTTGAAGAAAAAAGAGTGGGTAGTCAAGTTGCTACAGTTAAATTTATGACTTCAGAACAAAGAGAACAAGGTATTAAATCACTTGTAGATGGTAATCAATTTAAAGGAATACTAGATGATGAATCTAGAATGAAGGTTATTTGGTCTGATTTAATGGGTAAAGATGTTCCATGGCAGCAAGTAGAAGGAGATACTAGAGAAGAAGTGGAAGCTAACTTAGCTAAACAAAGAAATGAAGCTGCGTATTTCTTAGCTCAAAAAGCTGTAGAAGATAACGCTGCACCAGATGGTATTAAGATGGTTGAAGGAAGAAGTAAATATAAACCTAAAGGAAGTGGAACAAAAGCTCCATCAAGAGAACAACAAGCTAGGGATATTAGATATGAAGAATACGCATTGAAATCTGATGAATTAGTTGGAGATTCTGAAGCAATTGCTTTAGCTTTAACAGAAATAAATCCAACTAAAAATTATTATACAGCAGTTGATAAAGATTATATCTTAAATAGTTTAGATGAAGAGCCTTTGGAAGAATATAATAACTTGGATACAGACGCAGAAAGAGACAAATTTATAAAACAAGCATCTATTCAATATAAACTTCCTCTAGGTTCAGTTGTAGATAGCAAAGGTAATATTATTCCAGGATTAAATACTCCAGAAGGTGTTAGAAAAGCTTTAGCAGCTGAAGGAGGTTACAATTTAAATCAAAGTGCTATACAAGAAAGTAAATATAGTCAAGTCCATAAAAAAGCTTTAGAAGATTATAAAAAAGAGTATGGAGAATTACCTAAAGATAAGAAAACTATAACATGGAAAGGAAAAAAATATTCTAACCCAAGATACTATGAAAAACCTAGTATAGAAGAAGATCCTAACAAAGTTCCTATAGATTTCGCTAAAGAAAAAGAAGAAAAAGCTAAAGAAGAAGCAGATGCTGAGAAAAAGAAAAGTAATAGAATGCTAAAAAATGATTCTAAACCAATGTCACCTACATTAACTTCTAAATAAAATATAATATGCCGAAAGTATATAGTTTTATAACTCCTGAAGGACAACGCTATGATAATGTTCAAGAACATTTAGTAGCCGAGTTTATGGAAACATATCCTGGTTCTATAGAAGCAGAGGTGGTAGAAACAGAAGATCCTATTACTACTAAAGAAGCAGAGGAGCAATATAAAGAAGTAGTTCCTATACTTTCTGAAGAAGATAATTTAAGTGATCAACTAAGTAAATACGATTCAGAAGCTAAACAACATGAAACTAAATTCGACAACGCTTTTGATTCCATGTCTCAAAGAGATGAATATATAAATAGTTTAAGCGCAGAAGACAAAAAACATATTGAAAATGAAGATTGGGCAATGCTTAGTGAAGATGCAATGGGAGGTCTACTCTCTAATGTAGCAGCAGATAAAGCTGCGTATATAGCAGCTCCGTATCAAGTATGGAAATTGGGCAAGCACGCGGTAAGTGGGGAGTTTGATGCTATAGTAGGAGATTTACCTATAATGGAAATACTAAGAGCTCCTAAGCAAATATATGAAATAGCTAATACTGAAGACACTGTTTATGAAGATAAGGAAGCTGGCGCATATAAAAAAGAATTAAATCAATATTTAACTAATAGAGAAAAAGATGTAATACCAACAGATTTTTTAGATAGTGATTTAGGGTCTAATTTAATTGGACATCAAGAAGAAGAAGTTGCTAAAACTTTACAATCATTATATAGAGGGTATGGTTTTGATTTTGAAGAAACCGGAGCATTTACTGACAATGTTATAGTTAGAACTAAAGATGGTAAAAATGAAATGGTTATATCTTTAGACAACTGGACAGATAAAGGGGATAGAGAGGAAGCTAAGAAATTAAAAAATTTTTTAGATACATATAAACAAGACCGAGCTAAAGATGTAAACCCAAGACAATATATAGATAATTTAGCAGCTTCTCACACGAATTTAGACGAAGCTGTTTCTATGGAGCAAGGTAATTGGGATTTAATAAAAAAACAAAGAGGTATAAGTGATGAAGAAATAGCTGCTTGGGACAATGATTATCGAGAAGATATTGTAAATAATCAATCCGCTGTGTTAAACAATTCAGTAATTGACTTAAATAAAAATGCTTCTTTATTAGAAGCGGAAACAAATAGTTTAGCTAATGAAGTAACTAAATTACAACAAGATGTAACTAATGGTACTATATCTAAAGAAGATGCATTAGTTAGACAGAAAGAGTTAGAAACACTACAAGCTGAATTGAAGGAAAAAGCTGGAAATCTAAATATAACATATGAAAAAGATATAGTACCTTTACAAGGAGCTCTAAATATTATAGCAGGAAAACAACATGTTATAAAAGCCGAACAAGGTAATATATTAACTCACACATTGGATATAGCAGGAGATGTGTTAGATAGTTTTGCTGACTTTGGAAATGTTATAGAATTATCCACTTTAGAATTAAGAAACGCAGTAAAAGGGATTGATAGTATAGAATCCAAGAAAATTGTTGACGAACGTTTTGATCAGATAAAATCGGATATTAAGTTTACAGATACATCTAATGAATACGCTCAAGAGTTTGATAGTAGTATAGCAGGTGGTGTATATAGAGCAGGTGTAGAGATGGTAGGTATGATGAGTGTTTCTTCTTTAGCAGGACCTGCTGCTCCAGTAGTTTACGGTGCTTTAATGGGTTTAAATATAGCTGGAAATGTAGTAGAAGAGATGGATGAAATGGAGGGGATTTCTCAATGGGAGAAATTAGGTATGGCAACGATGATAGGTACAGTGAACGGAGCGTTAGAAGCAGTAGGTGCGAAATATACTAAAGTTCTTGCTCCAGGTGGTGTTACTGGAGTTACTAAGTCTGTTATGATGAAAGCTTTAAACAGGGTTGGGACTAAAGGTTTGACAAAAGCTTCATTACAGAAAGTGTCTACAGAAGTTTTAGAAGAAGGCTTAAAGAAAGGTACGTATAAAATTATTGGTAACAATATTGTTGAAGGTGTATTAGGTGAAGGATTAACTGAAGTTAGTCAAACTATTGCTGAGACCGGTGTTAAACACTTATATAACATTATTAAAGAAGATGAGAAGTTTCAAAATTTAGCAGAACAAATAACATTAGAAAATTTAGCTAAAACATTTACTATAGGTGGTATTACAGGTGGCGCCTTTGGAGGTTTTAGTGGTGTAAGAAACGCATGGAGAACTAAGTCAACCCATGAATTAGAAAACAGACAATTTTTATTTGCTAGAGAGTTAATGAGAGATAAAAACTTCATGAAACAATACTCAGCTAAGTTGATGACTGAAGTTAGAAACCCTGACTCTAAAATGACTATGGAACAAGCTCAAAATCATTTAAGAGATTTAAAAGCTTGGGGTGGGGTTTACCAACAAGTATCTGGATTAGGATTAACTACTGAAGGAGAAAAAAGAGCTTTTACTTTAATACAGAGAAAAGGAGAATTACAAAAACAAATCGACGGGGTATCTGATAAAGCATTAGTTAAAAAACAAAGAGAAGAAATAACTGAAATAGATAAGAAATTAGAAGTTATAAGTTTAACAGAGAATTTTGAAAATGCTTATCAAAGAGGGTTACAAGAGACTGAAGAAAGACAAGAGGCGTCAGATAAAGGTTTTACTATATATAAAACTGATAAAGAGTTTGAAGCCAAAATGAAAGAGTTTGGAGAGGAAGATGACGCTGGATTTAGATCTTCCGCTGGCTACATAAGTGCAACAGGTGATGTATTTATTAATGATGCTGCTGCTAGAAGATTAAAAGATATATCAGTAGGTCAGCATGAATTACTACATGGTGTAACAGCAAAGCAACTAAAGGGAAGAGGTCAAGCATTTAAAGATCAATTAATACTTGACTTTAAAAAACAACTACCTAAGGAACAATTAAAGATATTAGATGCAGAAGTAACAGGTGCTTATGGGAAAGACGCTACATCTGAAGAGTATTTTAATAAGTTTGTGGATTTAGTAGTTAGTGGAGAAATTAAGCAAGATGAAAATATATTTACTAAAATAGGTGATTGGATAACTACTAATGTACTAAAACCATTAGGCTTTAAGCAAGCTAGCTTTAAGAATGGTAAAGAAGTGTATAGGTTTATAAAAGGATATGCTAAACAATCGCGAGCAATAGCTAAAGGCACTCAAAAAGGTTTCACTGGAGATATAGGTGATATAGTATCCGAAGGAGGTGGTGTAGGTATAGAAGGACAAATGAGTAAAACAGCAGCTACTGATTTAGCTAAACAATTCAAGGACGGTACAATAACTAACGAAGGTACAATTGACTTTGTAAAGCAATATCATAATTTAGGTAAAAAAGCTATGGGCTTTGACCGAGCCAAGGGTACTATTGCCGAGGAGGATGTTATAAGTTTTTTAAACAAAGAATTTCCTAGTATAATGAAAAACTATGATCCTAGTAAAGGATTTGATTTTTCTACATATTTAGGTAGACCTCCTAAGGGATTATTATATTTGAGAGCTGTAAAGTTTTATGACCAACAACTAGGTGATAAAGCTAAAACAACTAGTATAGACTCTGATAAAGCTAAACAAATAGCTGACACAGATACTGGAACTAAAGATACTAGAACAGATAGAGAGATAAGACAAGCAGAAAGAACTGGTATTAAAGTTAGAAAAAAGCTAGAACCTTCTCCTACTTTAGCCCCGGCAACTAGTGCGGCTTCTATGTATAAAGTAGATAGAGTTTATAATTTTATAAGATCTAAAGCTAAGAAACAAAATGTAATAGGTAAAGGTTTAAAACAATTAAAAGGTTTTGCTTTACGTGAGGTAGTAGATATGATAGCTAGAGATGATAAAGCTTTAGCAGATTCTATGTTTAAGAAATTAGAGAAAAACTCTGATCTTAATCAACCTGAAATGTTAGCTATTCAAAACTTTATAAATGCAAATCCCGATTTAGCTATAGGATCTTTATTAGAAGGTTATACTAGTGAGTTTAAAGCAACTGGTGTAGTTAACAAATTATTAGAAAAATTTTATAATAAGCGTAGTGTTAGAGCTCAGACTGGGCCCGGGTTAAATGTTCAAATTAAAAAACCAAATATAAACCCTACTGAATTTAAAGAAGCTTTTGGTATAATTGGTAAAGATAAATCTAAATGGAATCAAAAAGTACCAGCAAGTAAAGGTGGAGTAAGCGATATTTTAAAAGGTTTTGTTAGAAATTTTGATCAAGTAATATCTAGTCAAGAAATTAGAGAACAACTAATACAAGATGGTAAACCTGTTGAAGCTTTAAGAACATTAGCAGATGGAATACCTTCTGGGTATTTTAGTAAAACTGCTAAAAATTTAGATTTAATAGATCAAATAGCGTTGGTAGAAATTCTTACTTCTGATCAATTCCTAAAAGAAGCCGAAGCATTAAGGGTAAGTGAGCCTGGTAATTCAGAGTGGTTAGCTATAGCTTTAAGAGGTATAGTAACGCCAGAGTTTAGGAAGCAACATAATTTAACTCCTGCTAAACTTAGAATAATAGGTAATGAACTACAACAAGAGTTTGATCCTAAAAAAAGTTGGAAAGAATACATTAAAAAAGCTGTAGATATACAAATAGATGAAGCAAAAATAGGTGTATATTCTACCCTTAAACAAATTGCTAAAGCTAGAGGATTTACTATTGAAACAGGTACTAGTGCTTATTCTGATTTAACTAAACTTAACAATTTAAGATTAGAAATAAGTAATTTACTTCAAGATTTAAAAGATGCAAGCGTAAGTGATTCTGATATATCTAAATATATACTACCAGCTTTAGTTGGTTCTTATAAAATGGGTGGTTATAAGTTAAATAACAATAGAGTAGCTCCATCTACAATACTTGAAGATTCTGACGTGTTTATAGATGAAGGTACCCCAAGACAAGGTATTTATGGTAGTTCTACAGATGCTAATGCTAATGCTGATGTAAATAGTAAAGATAAAATAAGCGGGCAAATACATAAACATAAAAGCTGGTATATAAAACCTTTATCAAAAGCTCAGCAAAAACAATATGGCGTGAAAAATTTTGATGAATTACCTTTAAACAAAAGAGGCGAATTTATTAAAAATGAAATACAACCAGAAGGTTTAAAAGCTAAAGAAGTTTTAGATAAGATTACAAAACTAATGGCAAAATTAGTTAAGGAAAATAAATTATCTCCTCAAACAGCTTCTATATTTATAGATCTTCAATTTGCAAGAATGGATGGTTTAGGTAAGTTATCTTCTGATGTTAGGTTTATACCTTTTAATACTAGAGGTGAACTAATGTCAATATTTGATTTAGCTAAAAATGATGAGTTTGTATTAGAACATACTATACCTGGTAATAGAATTAAACTTGCTATGTATAATGCTGTTCTTGGAGGTGATAAAGCTTCAATGGAATTATTTGAAAAAGATCTAGCAGAATATCACAGTGCTATAATACCACAAGAGTTTGATAGTTTAGTTAATAGAAAAGATGGAAAGGAATTATATCTACGTACAACTCCTGCGGTAAGACAAGCTGGAGATTTTGCTCTTAGTGATACTGGTAGATATGCTGATAAAAGTAGATTTCCAATGTCACTTTACGATGTAGATACTAAAGAAAATTATGGAGAACCTATACAATTAGAGCAAGGTGTTGAACAATCAAGAGAATTAAATAACGAATTAGCAATATCTTCAAATGTAGAAACGTCTGCTCAACAAAGTGGTAATTTTTCTAAAACCAATACTGATATTATATCGGATTTTATTAAGATGGACGAAGCTTTAAATAAAGCTAATGCAATGGATCAACCAGTTAAAAAAGCTAGAGTTTTTGACTTTGATGATACTGTTGCTAGAACTAAAAGTAACGTTTTATATACTATGCCTGATGGGGAAAAAGGTAAATTAACAGCTGAAGAGTTTGCTAAACAAGGAGATTCTATTATAAAACAAGGCGGTGAA
>Ga0233414_10000314_pt1 | contig 20681 bp, 43 predicted proteins | sample Na_anoxic_10_MG_FD_189020 | JGI IMG/M metagenome (GOLD analysis project Ga0233414, IMG submission 189020) | Seawater microbial communities from Saanich Inlet, British Columbia, Canada - Na_anoxic_10_MG | ecosystem: Environmental > Aquatic > Marine > Inlet | place: Canada: British Columbia... | reverse complement strand
ACTAAAAAGAATTTATTATCAAACCTAAATCAACCTATGACTATTGAACAAAGAGTCAATAGAATGTTATTTAATTAAAAATTGTAAACAATGGCTACTACTACAAGTATTACTACTACTTACGCTGGAGAATCAGCAGGGAAATATATTTCTGCTGCATTATTATCAGGTAACACTATCGCAAATGGTGGATTAACTATCCGACCAAATGTAAAATTTAAAGAAGTTGTAAAAAGATTAGAAATAGATGGAATTACCAAAAACGGTACTTGCGACTTTTCTGATACTTCAACTTTGACTTTAACTGAAAGAATCCTTGAACCAAAGGAACTACAAGTTAACTTAGAACTATGTAAGAAAGATTTCCGTTCTGACTGGGATGCAATCCAAATGGGATATTCTGCATTTGACAACTTACCATCTTCTTTCCAAGATTACTTGATCTCTTATGTTGCTTCTAAAGTAGCACAAAAGAATGAGCAGAACATATGGGCAGGAGCAGATGGAGAAGGTTCATTTGATGGATTCTCTACTTTATTAGCTGCTGATGCTGCTTTACCAGTTGCACAACAAATTGCAGGAACTACTGTAAACGCAGGAAACGTAATTGTTGAATTAGGAAAAGTTGTTGATGAAATCCCTGATTCTTTATATGGTAGAGACGATTTGTTTATCTATGTATCTCAAAACATCTTTAGAGCATACAAGAGGTCATTAGGAGGATTCCAATCTGGAGGACAAGGTGCTGCTGGTGTAGGTTCTCAAGGAAACAACCAAGACATCAACATCTTATACTTTGATGGTATAAAAATCTTTATGGCTAACGGATTAGCAGCAAACACTGCTGTAGCAACTACTAAAGATAACTTACAATTTGGAACTGGTTTATTATCAGATCACCAAGAAGTAAAAGTTTTAGATATGGCTGACTTAGATGGTTCTCAAAACGTAAGAATCATTATGAGATTTACTGCTGGTGTACAGTACGGAGTTGTTGAAGATATCGTAACTTACGGAATCTAAGATTCAAATAAATAAATAATAAAAAGGGGTAGGTAATTACTATCTATCCCTTTTTTAATAACTAATAAATAAAATATAAATATTATGGCTTGTGATATTACTTTAGGTAGAACAGAACCTTGTAAAGATAGTGTTGGAGGAATCAATGCTGTTTATTTTGTAAATTTTGGAGATATAACTAGTATAACATACGATGGTACAGATACAGATGTAATTGATGCTGTAGCTGGTTCTCCAAGTGCTTACAAATACGAAGTTAGAGGAAACTCTACCTATACAGAAAACATTCAATCAAGTAGAGAGAATGGAACTACTGCTTTTGAGCAAGTGTTAGAGTTGACACTTAAAAAATTAACTAAAGAAGATCACAATACTATTAAATTATTATCTTTCGGAAGACCAAACATTCTTATCGAAGACAATAACGGAAATGTATTCTTAGCTGGAGCTGAGTATGGTGCTGACGTAACAGGAGGTACTGTAGTAACAGGTGGAGCTATGGCTGATATGAGTGGATATACTCTAAGTTTTACAGGAATGGAAAAAGCACCTGCTAATTTCATTAATGTTGCAGTTGTAGGAAATACTGCTGCTGAGAACATTGCTGCTGCTGGATTCACTATTGTATAATAGTTTCTGATTAATTTAAACTAAGCCCTACCATTTGGTGGGGTTTTTTTATTAAATAAAACAAAAATAAATTATTTAGTTATCATAGTATGTTAATATTAGAACCAACATCAGTAAATCAAACAATCACGATAGCACCGAGAAGTAGTAACTTTTCAGGAACTGTTGTGTTAAAGATTAGAAGGGATGGCGATGGTAAAGAAGAAAGTGTTACAAACGCTACTTTTGCGAACATTACTAACTTTACAGAAGTTACATTTCAATCAACTATTCTTGAAGAGGATTCTACTTATTATTTAGAAATAACTAATAATGATGAATTGTGGTATAGAGATAAAATATATGTTACGTCTCAAACTGCAACAGAAAGATTAACTAATAAGCACGAAATAGGCAACGGAACAATATACAAGCCTTATAGCGTGGTAGATGATAACACATACATAATACAATGAGTTCAAAAAAGAATAACGTAGTTAGAAAGGAATACAAAGACAGTATTAGAATTGTTAATATGTCTTCTTATGAGATTCCTGAGATCAAAGAGGTACATAACAGGGATTGGATAGCCTTTGGTAACAATAACGATTACTTTGATACTTTAATAGAAAGGTATCTTGATTCTCCTACTAATGGTAGGTGTGTAAATGGTATTGTAGATATGATCTATGGAAGAGGTTTAGAGTCTACAAACTCTGAGTTATTTCCAGAAGACTATGTTAAAATGAAGAAACTTCTTAGACCAAGAGAGGTTAAGAGACTTGTTAATGATTACAAGCTATTAGGTCAAGGTGCTATGCAGCTTACTTACAACAAAGCTAAGACAAAGATATTAAAGGTATCTCACTTTCCTATGGAGACTTTGAGGGCAGAGAAAGCAACTGATGGTAAGGTTAAGGCATATTACTATCATCCATCTTGGAAAGACTGCAAGAACTCAGATAAACCTAAGAGAATACCTACTTTTAGCAATGGTACTAAATCACAAGTAAACGAACTTTACATATTCAAACCTTACAGAAGTGGTTTCTATTACTATGCTACTGTTGATTATCAGGCTTGTTTACAATATGCTGAATTAGAATCAGAGGTATCTAACTATCATATATCAAATATACAGAATGGTTTACAACCAAGTTTATTCGTAAACTTTAACAATGGAGTACCTAATTCAGAGACTCAGCAAATTATAGAGAGTAAGATAAACGATAAGTTCTCAGGTAGTTCAAATAGTGGTAAAGCAATTATCGCATTTAACGAATCAGCAGAAACTAAGGCTGACATAGAAGCTATACACTTACCAGATGCTCACGCTCAATACCAATTCTTATCTGATGAGGCAAGAGAGAAGATTATGTTAGGACACGGAATTGTATCTCCTATTCTTTTAGGTATTAAAGATAACACAGGATTTGGTAACAATGCAGAAGAATTAAGAACTGCATCTGTACTAATGGACAATGTTATTATTAGACCTTTGCAAGATGGAGTTATCTATGGTTTAACAGAAATACTTGAATTTAACAAGATTTACCAAGATTTATACTTCGTTACATTACAGCCAATAGAGTTTACTGAGTTAGACAACATTGAAACTAAGATCAGAAGAGAAGAGGAAACAGGAGAGAAATTATCTACACAAGAGAGTAATGACTTTACAGAAGAAGATGGTGATGATATGATTAATCAATTAGAAGCCTTAGGAGAGGTTTTAAGCGATGATTGGGAGGTAATCCATAGTGAGATATACCAAGACGAGAATGAGTCCGTTAAAATGGCTGAAATCAAGTATTCTGATAAAGCATCGTCTGAGGATGATGGTGTATATAAAGTTAGATACGCTTATATGCCAGAAAGAAAGTCTCCTAACAGTAGAGATTTCTGTAAGAGAATGGAAGTATTAACAGGTAGAAAGATAGTATTTAGAAAGGAAGATATTAATATGATGTCTTTTAGAGGTGTAAATAAGGAGTTAGGTCATAAAAAACAGAACTATAGTTTACTAAAATACAAAGGTGGTAAGAACTGTCATCACTATTGGGAACTAAGAGTTTACAAGAAGAAAGATGGTAAGCAAGTAGATTCGTCTAATGCTTATGGCGATGGTTTAAAAGAACCTAAGAATCCATCTGAAATGGGAGAGAGAATGATAGATAGAGCAGACAAAGGTGCTTATAGAAGTACTTTAAATAAAATAAGAAAGACTTTAGGACTATGAAAGCATTATTCATAACAATACAAGATTTAAAAGCTAAGTCAATAATTAGTGGTAATACCGATGCTGATAAGCTGATTCACTTTATTGAGGTAGCTCAAGATATACACATACAGAACTATTTAGGTGGTAAACTATATGATAAGCTACAGGCTTTAATAATATCAGGTGATATAGACTTACCTGCTAATAGCGATTATAAGAGTCTTAGAGACGTTTACATTAAGCCAATGTTAATTTGGTTTACTCAGTCAGAGTACTTCCCTTTCTCTATGTTCAAAGTGGATAATGGAGGTGTATCTAAGCATAGAGGAGAGGAGTCTGATTCTGTTAATTTTACTGACATTGATAGAATGATGAGTAAGATTAATGATAGGGCTGAATTTTACACAAGAAGGTTTTTAGATCATATTACTTTTAACAGTAATAAGTATCCAGAATATACCAGTAATCAGAACGGAGATATGTACCCTGATAAAGATGCAGATGAGTTTTCAAGTTGGGTTTTATAATGGAGGGTAAAAAAAAACAATATAAAACAAAAGAGGTTAACATAATAAAGTTAGCTGAATTTTATAAGAAGATCAGTAACGAAACAAAATCGGAATATGGCAAACGAAATATACGATAGTACTTGGTGGGGTGACACAATACAAACTGCAATTTCAATAGGAACAGTAACTGAAATGATACAAGGTCAATTTAATATGGATGACAGACAAGAAGTTGAAGCGGTTAAGTGTTTAGATGATGCAATTCATAGAATAGGAATACAGGACATACAAAACTAAAAACAATGGAAAACCCAGAATTAGCATTAATACCATCTGCACAAGGAACTAAATTTTATTCCGTACTGCCATCAAGTGGTGTAGGGGATTTTGAATTTACACGTAGTGGTTCAGCAACAAGAATAAACTCACAAGGACTGATAGAAACAGTTGCAAATGGTGTTTCAAGATTAAACTATACTTTGATTGATGGTGTTGTAAATAGTTGTCCAAGTCATTTATTAGAGCCAGAGAGAATTAATTTAATTAGTTATTCAGAGGACTTTAGTAATAGTTTGTGGGTAAAGTCTGGAGGGTCTACAACTGAAATAGCTGATGTAATTTCTCCTAAAGGTGATTTAACTGCTACAAAATTAATAAGAGGGGTAACTCTTTTATCTTTAAGGCATAATAATATTGCTACATTTAATAGTGTTTTCACTTTTTCGTGTTATGCTAAAAAAGGAAGCAAAGATAAAATTAGATTAGATATTGCGGATCAAGGTGGTACAACTTTTGATTTGACTGATGATTGGCAAAGATTTGAAATTACTGTAAATAATCAGACCAATGATAGGTGGGTTGATATAACATTACCAAACTGCATTTCAAATGATTATATATATATATATGGTGCACAAGTAGAAGAAGGCGATTACTCTACATCTTATATCCCAACATCTGGTAGTTCAGCTACTCGTTCAGCTGAAACCGCTAATGATTCTGGTAATAGCGAAGTGTTTAATGATAGTGAGGGGGTATTGTTTGCTGAGATAAAAGCGTTTGAAGAAGTTCCAAGCATTAGTATGTATATTGGAATTGAATCTTCTTTAAATAGTTTTGTTAATTCAGTAATTTTACAATATAGAGATAACGGACAAGCAAGAGTTTATGTTAATGGAACTGGGAGTTCAAATATACAGTTTATTGCTAATGATATTGATTTTACAAAAAATAATAAAATAGCAATTCAATATGATTCTATTGGCAGTAATTATAAGATGTTTGTAAATGGAGTTTCTATTTCAAGATATTCACTTGCTGTTAATCAATCAATAACTGGATTAAGTAAATTAAATCTTTCTTTTAACAATTCAGGAATTTTTGGAGAAATAAAAGATGTAAGATTTTACAATACCGCATTAACAGATCAAGAATTACAAGCATTAACAACAATATAAGAGTAAAAAATACACACGTATAACCAACAAGAGTAAATATTATGAAAATAGGAAAATACGAATTTGATTCAAGGGAACAAGCACAAAAAAAGATTGATGCTTTAGGAACTGCAACAGACGAGGATGGAAACGAATATCCAACTCACAAACACACTGTTGTACATCTTGGTAATATCGTTTTAGAACAAGGCGAATATGACGAAGAAGGAGAAGAAGTATCTGCTCCAATACTATCTTACAAATGGCACATAGACGCTCTATGGGTTAATTTAGAACCTAACGAAGATGGATTAATAGATCATCCTTATGGTTGGAAATCTAAAAGTGTATCTCTTGATGGGGATGGAGTACATTCTTTCTTTGGGTTAAGCTACAATTCATTAAAATTCTAACAAGTGAATATGCAAGACCTAAAATTAGCGTTTATAAATTTCCTTACTTTCACAGTGAGTTTCTCTGATGCAGAGCAATGGCTAAAATTAACGCTTTTAGTAGTTTCTATTGCATATACAGTTCTAAAGATTTTTAACTTAAAAAATAAAAGTGAGTAAGTACTTCAAAGAAATAGAGTATAATATGGATGCTGACTTTCTTGCTAAATTAGATAAGGCAAGAGAGTTGGCTAATATACCTTTTACTATCAATTCTGCATACAGAAATCCAGAGCAAAATTCAAGAGTAGGTGGTAAACCTAATTCAAGCCATTTAAGAGGTCTTGCAGTAGATATAAGGGCAAACGATAGCAGTACAAGATATATTGTCTTAAACGCTCTTATGAGTGTTGGCTTTAATAGAATAGGTATTGCAAGTTCATTCATCCACGTTGACGATGATAAAAGTAAATCTGATAAGGTAGTTTGGACTTATTAAGAGGATTATTTCTTGTTCCTTGTAAATATTTAAGTTTACAAAACACAAATAATGTAAACCTTTATGTTTACAATGAGAGTAATAATATATTAACCAATAGTTATAACCAAAAGTGATTATGGAAATAAACTTAATTTTATTAGTACCTAATGCAATGATGTTAGGGTGGCAGTATTATGAACGTGATGAAACTTTTGAATATTCAGAATTTAATCTGTTTTTATTCTTTGGTCAGATACAAGTAAGATGGGAATAATATGAAGAAGATACTAAATTGGTTTACAGGTGGTGTAATTAAAGAAATAGGCAATGCAATAGATAAGCTATTCACTACTGAAGAAGAACGCTTAAAAGCCAAGAATGAAATATTCAAGGTATTACAAGAACAACAGTTAGAATTACAGAAACTACAAACAGAAGTTATATTAGCTGAAGCAAGTGGTAATTGGTTACAAAGAAGTTGGAGACCAATACTTATGTTAGCATTTGGTTTTATAGTGATCTATGTTAAATTCATTGCACCTTTATTTAGTTTACCTATTCCTCCTTTAGAGAATGAGTTTTGGAACTTGTTGCAGTTAGGTATAGGAGGGTATGTAGTTGGTAGAAGTGCTGAAAAGATAGCTGGTAATATTACGATCAATAAATAAGATTGTTTCTTAATTAAGATTTACCTAATAAACTTAATTAGCTGATTGTCTTATTTAATATTTTACACTGTTTAGTATAATAGCAGTAGTAGGTAATATTACATTTAAAAAATAAATTATATTTTATTAGGTTATTTAAAAAAAAATATATAACTTTGTAATTTATTAATACTTCACTATTATAAAAAAATAATAATAATTAATATTATATTAAAAATAATACTATTATAGTATAAAAATAAATATAAGATATCTGACCCCTATTCAATAAAAAAAATATACACTTATTAACAAAAGTTTGTTTATTAAGTATAATAAAATTATCTTTACATATGTCTTTGAGAAAGGTACATAAACGCAAGAAGGAAAGTTTCTCTTTACACAGGGTAGAATATACAGATACCTATACTGAGGAAATGGATTGTGAAGGTTTAGCAGTACTTAAATGGAGTATGTTTGATAGCCCTGATAAGTTAGGTAGTGGTAAATACTTTATGGAGAGTGAACCAGTATTCATATTGGATGAGGTGTTTAGAAAAGAAAGGCTCTCAGGTTTTATATTGAGAGGATATGTAAGTAAGACTTATGGTGATAAGATAGCTATACCATCTAATAGTGGGCATAGAGTTGGTAAATCCATAAAGTTTAAATGTATTAATAAGGCTAAAAGGCTTAAACTAATTAGAGGTCTTATTCAATACGGTATAGAAAGAATAAATGTTTCTAATGAGTGGATATACTTCGATACAGATAACTACTTAAAAGATCAAGAGTTTGTTTTGTTTTAATTATTTCATTTTGTTTTTTAATTATGGAGAGGTGTAAAAGCCTCTCTTTTTTAACTTTAACATTTCTTTAACATTTCTTTAACATTTACTTTAAATAATTATTTGTATGTTTGCAGAGTAATTATTAAATAAAGTATTATGGAAAAATCAAATTGTTGTGGTGCAAGTAGATTATGGGAAACCGATATTTGCAACAGATGTAAACAACACGCTGACTTTGTTATTTGGGAGAAAATTAAAGAACAGGTGTATAATGAAACAAGTAAATCATTTACTAACAAACTTAAGAACTTTTGGGAACAATGGAAAGTACTACGAAGATAAACGACTCTGCTTGGGAGAAGTTAAAGAAACAGATTGAATATCACTTAGATCAAGATAGTAATTTAACTGACATTAGAATTAACTACCAAGTTAAGATACCAGCGAGAGGCACAAGAAACTACTTAGGATTAAACGTAAAGATAGATGAATAATTATGAAAGCAAAAGAAGAAGCAAAAGAGTTAGTGCAAGAGTATTTAAATATTGAGTTTTGTTTATTGACAGATAATCAAGCCAAACAATGTGCATTAATTTGTGTAGATAAGATATTAGAATCACACTACAAAGTGTTAGTTGGAGTGATGCCAAAAACATATGATTATTGGCAAGAAGTTAAACAAGGAATAAATAAATTATAATATAGCAAAACAATAATGAAAGACTTAATAGATTTTAAAAATGCACAGATTAACGCATTACAGAAAAGATTATTTGAATTAGAAGCTAAGGTAGGTAATTATGAAACCTACATCTTTGAACTAACAGATAGAGATTGCCCAACAGAGTACAAACAAATAGTTAAAAACGAATTATTAAAAACAGAGTAAATTATGACAATTTTAGAAAAATTACAGAAGATTCAAGTAGAATTAAAGGTTACAAAGAACCAAACAAATGCTTTCGGTAAGTACAAGTATCGTTCAGCAGAAGATATCTTAGAAGCAGTTAAACCTTTTGAAGAAAAGTACAAAGTAGTATTTAAGATTAATGACGAATTAGCTGGTTATGGAGAACACGTTTACATAGCTTCTGAAGCTAAGATTATAGATGTGGAATCTACAGACAGAGAGAGTTCTATATCTTCACAAGCACAAGCTATTATAGACTTTAGTGCTAAAGGTATGCAAATGCCACAAAGAACAGGTGCTGCAAGTAGTTATGCTAAGAAATATGCTTTAGGTAACTTATTATTAATAGATGATAATAAAGATAGTGATGCTACTAATACACACTCTAAGAACGCTAAAACTACATTAACTCAAACAAGTACTGAGTTCGATAAAGTAAAGAAGTATTTAAAGGATGGTGGTTCTATGGAAGCGGTAGAAGCAAGATACACTATGTCAAAACAAGTTAAACAAATCTTAATTAAATAATATGAATAGTATAGAGTTAAAGCCAACAGGTAAAAAAGACCATTACAGACTATTACTAAATGGAGTAGATGTAACTGGTGAACAAGAGAGAAGTGTGTTTAGACATATTGAAGAGGTTATAGATAAAGGAATAGGAGTAGGATTATAAATATTAACAATTAAATTAAAATTAGAAATTATGAGTAACCAATTAACAGGAACAATTAAATTAATCGAAGAGAAACAAGTATTTGACTCTGGATTTCAGAAAGTAGGATTTGTTATCACAACAAATGACGAGAAGTACCCTCAAGATGTTAAGTTTGAAATCGTACAAGATAAGGTAGATGACTTTATCAAGTATAACAAAGTAGGAGCATCAGTAGATGTAGATTTCAATGTTAGAGGTAATGAGTATAATGGTAAATACTATGTGAGTCTTTCAGCTTGGAAAGTGTTTAAATCAGGAGCTAATGCACCAGCGACAGATATTGGTGTGCCAACAGAGGAGTTAGCAACTCCAGATTTACCTTTCTAAATTAGATAAAGGGAGGTTTAAAAGCCTCCCTTTTTTTATTAAATAAAACAAATAAGATGATCAAAGAATTTATTACACTAATATTTTGTATTATAGTATTGTTCTCATTTGCTGGAATAATATTATGTACTATTGAAATGTTTAAAGAATTAAGGAATACAAAAAAATAAACAGAAATAATGGAAAATAACAGAATTAAGCAATTTTTTTTACACTGTGTTGGCTACCGTTTTTTTCAATCCGCCAAAATATTATTCAATCAGATTCCTTTTTGGTTTTTAATGTATCTAATAATGACTTATTTGTACTTTGATTTTTATTATATGGCTTATAAGACGAGGAATCGTTTAAAATCTCGGATTCATTATTTGGAAACTCAACTTTCTGATTGTCCTCACACCTCCAAACAATTTTTAAAATAACTACAATGACAGAACAAGAATTACAAGAACAGAACGATCACATAATGTATATGCAATCAATAGAAGAAGAATGTGCTATTGATATAAATAAAAAGATTGAGCATCCTCCTATAGCTATTGGTTTTAAGACTAATAAAGTAGCACTTAAAGATGGTAATATAAAGGAGTTTCCAACTGCAATTTGCACCTACGGTAACTTTAGCTTTGTACAAGCACCTCCAAAATCAATGAAAACTTTCTTTGTTAGTTTATTAGGTTCAGCCTTTTGTAATCCTAATGGTAGATTTACGAAGGGTATGAGTTCTTTTAGGGAGAATAAACATTTTGTACACTTTGATACAGAGCAAGGCGAATGGCACTCACAGAGAGTGTTTAAGAGGATAGAATGGATGAATAAAGGATTGAACTTAGATTTCTACCATACCTTTGCTTTAAGAAAAATAGGGTATAAGGATAGAATAGATTTTATACAGTATTACTTAGACTGTATGAGGGAAGAAGGTAAAGAGATAGGTTTAGTCGTGATTGATGGAATTGCTGATTTAGTTAGCGATGCTAATAATTTAGAGGAATCTTCTGCTATAGTGCAAAAGATAATGTCTTGGACATCTATTTATAATTGCCACATTGTAACTGTAATCCATAGTAACTTTGGTTCAGATAAGCCAACAGGACACTTAGGTAGTTTCTTAGAGAAGAAGGCAGAAACTCAGATACAGTTAGAGAGAGACGAGAATAAGTTTGGTTGTATAACAGTATCCTGTAAGAGAAGTAGGAATACACCATTTGAATCATTTGACTTTAATTTAGATGAAAACGGATTACCTAAGATAATTAGTCCTGATGATCTACTTGGATTTTAACTAATTTGTTAATAACTTTGTAATAAAAACATATACAAAAAGCATTATATTTATAGTATAAAACATAATTATGAAAGATTTTAGACCAAGATTAAAAGGTAAGATACTAAAAGCCTACCAGAACCTAACTAAAGTAGAGGACAGAGTCCTTGTTATAGGGGACTTGCACGAACCATTTTGTTTAGATGGTTACTTAGATTTCTGTAAAGAGCAGTACGCTATACATAACTGTAACAAGGTTATTTTTATTGGAGATATTATTGACAATCATTATTCAAGTTATCACGAATCATCAGCAGATGGTATGGGAGGTAGGTTTGAATTAGAACAAGCAATACAGAAATTAGCTAAATGGTATAAAGCATTTCCTAATGCAGCTGTTACTTTGGGTAATCACGATAGATTAATCATCCGTAAAGCTCAATCATCTAATATTCCAAGTAAATGGATTAAGGAGTTTTCAGAAGTATTAGAAACACCTAATTGGAGGTTTGTAACGGAAGTTTACATTGATGGTGTAAGATACGTTCACGGAGATAAAAGTGGTAAGCCAAGAATGGCAGCCAAAAGAGATATGATATCAACTGTTTCAGGACATTACCATACTGATATGTATGTAGAATGGTTTTTTGGTAAAACAAGAGCCATCTTCGGTATGGCAGTAGGTTGTGGTATAGATAGCAAGTCTTATGCTATGGGTTATATGCAAGGAGGTAAGAAAGAGGCTATTGGTATTGGTATTGTATTGGGTGGTCATACTGCTTTTAACGTTAAGATGGGCTTGTAATGACAGAGGCATCTACTGTAGATTTATTAAATAGAATTAAAGGAATAAACCTTTCATTAGCATCGGACACTTATAGTTGTTACGATGCTTTTGACGTTAATTATATAGTTGAGATAAAGAACAGAAGAAAATATTATTCTGATAAAATTATTGAAGCTATGAAAATGTATAGAAATTATCAAGAAGCACAAATAAAGGGAAAGACGTTTTTATACGTTGTAACAGACGAAAAAGGAGTTTGGGTATTCAATATATCAAAGAACATATCATCTATTGTTAAAACACCTGCAAAAGCGTTTAAATGCCCTAAGACTACAGACTTTAATGACAATAGTAAGATAGATAAGTATTCTTATGAATTACCTGAGTCAATGGCTAAATATATAAAATATGACTCATAAGATCATATCTCCTCTATTTGTAACACTACCGAGAAAGACTGTTAAAGATAAGAGGATTGCTTTGAATATGAATACCTATAGGAACTTACATCATAGAATAAGTAATGATGCTAAGAAAGCCTATTCAGAGGCTCTTAGAGAGCAGTTAGAGGGGTTAGCTATACAAACACCTGTCGAGGTAACTTATAAGGTCTTTAAAGCCTCTAAAAGACGTTTAGACAAGATGAATGTGATTAGTGTAGTAAGTAAGTTCTTATTGGATTCGATTACTGAGTATGGTTGTTGGGAAGATGATAATGATGATTATGTGAAGACAGAGACTATATTGCCAACAGAATTAGATAGAGAAAATCCTCGTGTTGAAATAATGATAAAAGAGATATAATATGTGGTATAGAGATAGTAAAGAGGTTTATTATAATGAATTAAAGAAGTTGCTTCTTAAATGTGATAATGAATCAAGAATAGAATTTGAACAAAGCGATGAAGGTAAGTTTTTATGGAATAAATTTGATAAAGCAATGAAAGAATATCTCAAGAAAAATAAACTATGAAATTAGATAAAAAATTAGTTTGGGGTTATAAAAAGTTGATTTTAAATGAAATTGATGAGTATAACTTAATTACGTTTGAATTGCAAGAGTTTACAGGTTATAGTAGTCAAGGATTGCATCCGTTGTTTCCAGATAAAAGAAGTAAAAAAAGTAATTAAATTTCTTGAAACACAAGTATCAGAAGAATTAGATAGAGAGAACCCAAGAGTAGAAATAAATATAAAAGAGATTTAATGTTAGAAAAAATAGCAGTTCATCAAGAGTTATGGATTAAGATGCTTGTGAACTTAGGATGCGATATAAACCTTGCTAAAGACTTAGTTCAGGATATGTATTTAAGAGTTCATAGACTTGTTAAAGACCCTGAGAGAATAATGTATAAGGGAGATATAAATAGGTATTTTATATGGAAAACATTAAGAAACTTATACTATTCTCACCTAAAGAAAGAAATGGGTAGTATCTTCTATAGGATATTAGAAAACGATGAAGTTGTTCAGTCAGAGTACAATATGGAAGAGGATGATGCTTTCAGTAATATAATGACTCAAGTAAGAGAGATAATATCAGAGTGGAGTGTTTATGATAAAAGGTTGTTTGAACTTTACTTTATACAAGGCTTATCATTAAGAGCGATATCTAAAGGTGCTAACATAGGCTTAACATCAATACACAATTCTATACTAAACTACAAAGCTATATTAAAAGAACATTTATCAGAGGATTTATTAGATTACTTTAACCAAGATTTTGACAAGATATGAGATTAGATAATTATTATTTAGAATTAGAGAAACAAGGGTACTACGAAACTATAGACAAAAGGTCTAAAGATTACAGAGAGTACAAAGAATGGAAGGCATCTAAGAGAAGTGAAAACTACAGTAAGTTAAAGCAGAATGTAGAAACACAATCAAAAGGTGTAGGTGATACAGTGGCTAAGATCACTAAAGCTACAGGAGTAGACAAGTTAGTTAAATTTATAGCTGGTGAAGATTGTGGTTGTGATGATAGACAAGTTAAGCTAAATAAGTTATTTAGTTATAAAAAGATAAACTGTATATCTGAGGATGATTATACTTACTTAAATGATTTTATAAATAGCAATCCAAGAAAGGCAACTTATAATCAGAGAGTAAGATTGATTAAAATACATAATAACGTATTCAATACTAATCAAAGAGATACAAGCTGCGAACCTTGTATGATAGGAATTGTGAAAAAATTAAAAAAATACTTGGAGGTTTATAAATAGTTTTGTAGATTTGCTTTATATTAAAACAAACATATTATGAGGCAAAACAAAAACTATAAATTAAAAGAATTTTGGAACTACAAAATAAATCCAATAACAGGATGGATGGAAGAGAATAGAAGATGCGAGGCTAAAACATCTAAAGTTAGGGTTATAAACTTATGTAAAGAAGGTTAATTATGAAAGTAATATTTGATGCAGACAGTTTGATATACGCTTCTTGCTTTAAAAGGAAGCAGGATAGAGAGTCTATAGATGATGTATTTGAGACTGATGTCAATGTGGCTTTCGATAAGTTTGAGGATGGCTTTGATAAGCTAATTTGTTTTTTATGGGAATTGGTAGATATAGATGAGATTATCGTTTGTAATGGTTCTAAGAATAACTTTAGAAAAGACATATCTCCTACATATAAACTTAACAGAACACAGAAGAGACCAGAGATATTGCCTCTACTTCACGATATGGTTAAATTCACCTACGATTCTGTTTATGGTGATGGTGTTGAAACAGACGATGTTGTAGCTACACTATGGGCAGAAGAGGTTTTAAACAATGGTGTAGATAGTGTTATCATTATGTCTATTGATAAGGACTACAAACAATTCCCTTGCTGGTTTTATGACTACAACTATAAGAAGAGAGAGTTAGTTAAGATTAGTCGAGAGGAAGCACTTAATAACTTCTACTCACAAATGATTGTAGGAGACACTGCTGATAACATAAACTACTGTAAAGGTTATGGCAAGTCTTATGCTAAGAAGTTATTCCAAGAAGCTAACAGCGAATACTCATTAGTTAGTAGAACCTATAGATTGTACAAGGAGATATATGGAGACGAGGCTAAGTCTATGTTTAACGAAGCTAAATCACTACTAACACTTAAAACCGATTGTTATGAGAACATTAAGCGATGAAGATAAAGACATCATAGAATTGTACTTTACAAATGCTATAATTGAAATACAAGAAGGTTGCCCTAAATACGTCTTAGAAGAGGTCTTAGAGCATTACGAAGAACAAGAGTACTACTTAGCTTGTGCTGGTATAAAGAAAGCCTTAGATTGGCATCATATGAATACCTTCACTAAGGTTATGGTAGAGATAGATAATATAAAAGAAAACAATAATTTAAATTAAAACAAACAATATGTTAGGATACAATAAAGATAACGCAGACGAATTAGCAAAAGACTTTGAAGATTTAACAGGAATACAGTTAAATAGCGATTCAAGAGAAACAGATATAATGATCACAAGAACACTTTTCTATAAGATTCTAAAGGATTTAAACTTTATGAATGATAGGATGATCTCAGAATGGTTTAAGTTAAGGGGGGTTAATAAAGGTCGATCATCTATAACTCACGCTTTACACAAGATAGGTATTTACTACAAGTCTTATGCAGTATTTAGAAACAGATATAATATTTACTTTAATGATAGAGCTGAAGAGTTTTTGTCAATAGAGCAGACTCAAAAGAAGGCGATTAAAGACATTAAACAGAATTTACACACAAGTATATCAAATAAAAATAAAGATGCTTTAGACATCCTTATAGATAGCGTTCCACAAGATAGAAGGGATGAAGTAAGAGAGATTGTTAGTTTAAGGATTAAATCTTGGAGCTGGAAGAGTAAAGACCAATGTAAGATAATACAAGGCGAGTATGATTTAGGAAGTTCATTTCTAGTATAACGTAAATAAATAAATTATGGGAGTAATAATTATAATACTTATAATAATAGTAATAAAAATAATAGTTACAATTAAAGACAACTAATTATGAGAGGCACACAACCACATTACGAGAATGGTAAAGACTATGACATTATAGATGTTATAAGGGATTACGACTTGAATTTCTGTAGAGGTAATATTATTAAGTATGTTGCAAGAGCAGGTAAGAAACAAGATGAATTACTTGATCTGATTAAAGCAAAGGATTACTTAGAGAGAGAGATAGAACTATTAAGGGAGGCTCTATAAAGAGATAGAAACAATTAGAACAATGAAAGAAACAATTAGACAAATCAAAGATTTAGCAACAGCAACAGAAAACCTGTATTTGTTACACTTAGTTAAGAAACTAAAAAAACAAATTAAGAAACAGAGTGATAAAGAAAAACCAAAAAAACCAAAGGTTACAACAAGACCAAATACTGCATCAACTTATTCAATATTTAATAAACACGAAAAGAAAACTAAAAAAATATTGTAGGTTTTAAAAAAATATTGTAGGTTTGTCTCATAACAAAATAATATTAATAATTAAAAACCAATCAAAATGATTAAAGAATTTAAAAAAACAGAACTAAAGGAATTGTTACAACCAAAAAATCTATTAGAGTTTAATAGAGATTTAAGTGGGAAGCACGTACAGAAAATGATCAAAAGTATTGTTGATTGTGGAATATTAAGATTCCCTGTTATTGGAGACGTATCTGCTTTTGATAAAAGAAAGTATGTGATTATTGATGGTCAACACTTATGTAAAGCTATTGTTAATCTACCAAATGGAAGTGCTATAAATAAAGTAAGTGCTATCACAAAGACATACACTGACAAAAAACAAGTAATTGAAGATATTTCTAAATTAAATAATACACAGAAATCTTGGAATGATGAAAACTATTTAGATGCTTGGTATAAATACGGAAGAAGTAATGAAGCATATTTTAGTAATTACGCTTATTTATATAATTTGTACAATGAAGTTTATGATGGTTTACCTTGTGGATTTTTAGTAGACTTGTATTCTGTTTCTAAATCTTCATTCAGAGAAGGTAATCTTGAGTTTAAAAATAGAGAATTTAGTGATAAACTTGCAAGTTTGTGTTATGATTTAAAGAAGGATTTCAAAAAGGCATCTTTTGCTTTAACAGGTTTATCTATGTGGGCATTTGGGAGAATCAACGAAAAGAAAGACATTGATTTCTTTAAGTTAAGATCGAGACTGTTTAGATCATTATCAAATCAAGAAGATAAAAACATTCAAGGAAGGGAAGAGTTTAAAGAATTTGTTAAAGAAACTTATACAAGACTATAATTATGAAAGAGCAACTAAAGGACAAGATATTATCAATCAGACCAGAATATTCAACAGAAGGGTTTTCATCGAACCCACTTCCAAATGAGGTTTCTATCTATTACGAAGGAGAAGATTTTACAGTAGAATTATTCCTTGACATCAATGAAGTGTTAAGAATAGACATATTAGAAGGAGAGGATGCTTATGACTTATCTGATGCAGATATTACCTTTCTATGTGGTTACTTATCTGGTCTATTGGAATACGAAATACAAATTACTAAGAACTATTATGATGCGGAAAGAGGTCAGCAAGATAACGATTACTACTATAGCTAAAAAATATGTTAGATAAAATATTAGAATTTATTAGCGAAGAAGAGTTGCTAAGAGCTGATGGCTTTGATAGTGCTATAATTGGATTAGATGATAGAAGTATGAGATTGATATACTCTAAAAGTTTGTGCATAAATATTCTCATATCACAAGGTATGACAGAGGAAGAGGCTTTAGAGTATTTTGAATTTAATGTTAGTTCTGCTTGGGTTGGAGATATGACACCTATTTGGTGCTTAGATGATTTGTAAAAAACAAAATAACAACACTTTAGTTATCATAATATGAGTAATTCACAAGAGATTAAGCCAACAGATGGTAGAAAAGGGAATAGTCGTAAGAAATCTATTCCCAAGTTACCAATTCCAGAAAAAGAGAGGTCTAATAAACCTGCAATGAATACTGCAAAGAAGAATAGGAAGAAACAATACGCTAAAAAAGCTATTAAGAACGTATTTGGGAGCGAAGTAAACGCTTTTGAGAGTTTAGCTAAGAAAGCAGAAGAAGGTAGCTATAATCATATGAAATTGCTTATGGATTTTGCTTATGGAGACGATAAAGAGACTGTTAACAACAAAGTTCAAGCACCTGTGATTAATTTCTTTGGAGATAGTGTTGAAGGTAAGAAGATTAAGGAGAAGATTATAGACGTAACACCAAAAAATGAGTAAGATAGACATACACGAGAAATACATACCTATTTTCAAGAATGAGAGTAGGTATTTTGTTGTTACAGGAGGTAGGGGTAGTGGAAAGTCGTTTGGAATCAATGTTTTCTTGCTAAATCTTACCTATGAGGTAGGGCATAAGGTTTTATTCTCAAGATATACGATGATGTCAGCACATACATCTATTATACCTGAATTTATTGAGAAAATTAACCTAATGGGTGTTCACGAAGATTTTAGGATCACTAAAGATGAAATAATGAACCTTAAAACAGGTAGCTCTATCATATTTAAAGGTATTAGGACATCATCTGGTAATCAAACTGCTGCTTTAAAGTCTTTGAATGGTATAACTACGTTTGTAGTCGATGAAGCAGAGGAACTTGTAGATGAAGGTGTTTTTGATAAGATAGACTTCTCTATACGTTCACAAGTTAAGCAAAACAGAGTTATATTGATACTTAATCCAACAACTAAAGAGCATTGGATATATCAAAGATTCTTTCAGAACGAAAACGTATTACCAGCTTCGAATATGAATAAAGGTAATGTTACTTATGTACATACAACTTATAAGGATAACAAGAATAACTTATCTCAGTCGTTTCTACAGAGAATATACGAAATGAAACGTAAGAGACCAGATAAATACCAACATCAGATATTAGGAGGTTGGCTTGAGAAAGCAGAAGGTACTATTATAAGGAAATGGAGAGTTGGAGACTTTATTCCTACAGAACTTACTTGCTATGGTCAAGATTTTGGATTTTCAGCCGATTTAACGACACTTGTGAAGATTTCTATAGATAAACACGCAAGAAAGGTTTGGGTTAAGGAAATCTACGGAAAAGCACATTTAAACACATCTGAGGTAGCTACAAGGAATAAGAATGAGTGTGGTATGGATTTGATTATCTGTGATAATAGTGAACCACGTTTGATCTCAGAACTAAAAACATTGGGTCTTAACATAAAGCCTACGATCAAGAAGAAAGGTAGTATATTATCTGGTATTGCACTTATGCAAGATTATGAGATAGTAGTAGATAGGGGTTCTCACGGTATAATAAGAGAGCTAAACAACTATGTATGGAAAGATAAGGGTGAAGCACCAATAGATAAGTTCAATCACTTTATAGATGCTATTAGGTATGGTATGATGTACTTAGTGCAAGGAGTAAACTCTGGAGTTTATGTGATAAGATAATTACACAAATAGTATGTACTTGCTTAGATAGTACAGATAAAATGTGTAAAAATAAAATGTTTAATATGGAGGGGGTCAATTAATTTTGTCTCCCTTTTTTTGTTTAATATGATGGGGTATGTTTAATATAATGGGGTAATCCTATGTTTAATATAATGGGGTGCAATTCATTATTATTCATACCAAAATTTAGTAGTAGATTTATTTTGTTATATGAAAGAATTGTTGTAGACGTATGCACGTGTTTCCTTATTAAGTTATGTTACAAATTTACAATAGTGTTAAAAGATGGCAATTCATAAAAAAAGTTAAATTGCAAAGTTTTTTATTTTTTTTGTTGTGTAATTAAAAATAAAGTGTATATTTGTATCGTAGTAATTAATTAAAAACAGAACATTATGAACTTATCAAAAATTTTAAAAGACAAAAGGATTGTCGATTATGACGTAGAGTCAAATTATGGAGAGGATGACACTTATTTATTTTACATATCCTCTAAGTACATATCCACTTGGGAGAATGGTAACACTATTACAGACGAGAAACCATTTTCATATATTGGAGCTATGTTAAAAACAAAAGGAGCAATAATTTTAAATCAATAAAAACAAAATATTATGGCAAGATTTATATTAGATGTTATGACAGATGATGTTATGAAAGTTCTTGATGTTATCGAAAGAGATAACTTTCTTTCAAGAGAAGTAACATCAATAAGATGTATTGACGAAACAAATGATAATCAGTTTTATTCTTGGGATGAAAACTTTTCCCCAATGATGAATGTATTAAGTAAAAAACAATTAGAAACCGACAGAGAAATTCTGTTAAAATATTAAAACTATATAATATGAAAGACAATAAACTAATAGCAGAATTTATGGGAGTAAAATCCTATGAAGCGTTTGGTTACACTAATTTTGTGTACTCAGAGGACAACCACAGAACAGAAGTAGACCTTGCTTATCACGATTCTTGGGATTGGCTGATGCCTGTAATTCAAAAATGCTTTGATAATTCTGAGGATGGGGATATGCAATATATAATGCACTACCTTATGGTTGTTGATTTTAATAACACATACAAAGAAGTA
>Ga0233414_10000313_pt1 | contig 20782 bp, 17 predicted proteins | sample Na_anoxic_10_MG_FD_189020 | JGI IMG/M metagenome (GOLD analysis project Ga0233414, IMG submission 189020) | Seawater microbial communities from Saanich Inlet, British Columbia, Canada - Na_anoxic_10_MG | ecosystem: Environmental > Aquatic > Marine > Inlet | place: Canada: British Columbia... | reverse complement strand
CGAGCACATCCAAGATAAAGCCCTCTTCTATGGCCTGCCTCATGGAGTAAATATGATAGGCGACAAACTCACCTTCCGCGCCTTTGCGTCCAAAGAGTTCCAGCGTTTTGTTCTTGGGGGTAGCAGTGAAAGCAAAATAGGAGATGTGTTCCTGTGGGCCACGTGTGCGGATTTCCTCGATGATTGTATCTTCGATATCGTTCCCAGTGACATCCTCGCCTTCGGCTTTCTCTAAATCTACAGAAAGAGTCTTCTTGAGATGTTTGGCAGACTCCCCCGATTGGCTAGAATGGGCTTCATCAATGATGACGGCAAAACGCTGTCCTTTGAGTTTGGTCATACTTGCGGAGATGACGGGGAATTTTTGTAGCGTGGTGATGATGATGGCTTTGCCTGTCTCCAACGCCTCGCGTAGTTGGGCGGAGTCTTTATCAATCTTGCGAACAACGCCGGGAACCTGCTCAAATTGCTTAATGGTGTTCTGAAGTTGGCGATCCAGCACACGGCGGTCGGTGACAACAATAATAGAGTCGAATAAACGATCTTTATCGCCTGGATGTTGATAAAAGGAGGCCAATTGATGGGCAAGCCAGGCAATGGAGTTGGATTTGCCAGACCCGGCGGAGTGCTGCACAAGGTAGTTTTGCCCCATCCCTTCGGATCGTACCCCCGCCAGGATTGCCCGCACCACATCCAACTGATGATAACGGGGGAAGATGAAAACGTCTGACTCTTGCTCAACCAATTGCCCGCTGCGAGTGTCGTAAATTTTCTCGGTGTTTTTTTGCAAATGCAGGTAATTATGGATCAGCTCAAGTAGGGTGACAGACTGCCAAATATCTTCCCACAGATAATGAGATTTATGCCCATTGGGATTAACTGGATTCTCGGTATCTTTATTAAATGGCAGGAAACGCGTTTTTGCCCCTTGCAATCGGGTGGTCATGTAGACTTCTTCGTTACCGACCGCAAAATGAACTAAACAGCGTTTGAAATAAAGAAGCGGCTCACCTTTTGGGACACGGTCATATTTATATTGCTTTATGGCATTCTTGACAAATTGTCCCGTGAGCGAATTTTTTAACTCGGCGGTGATGATTGGGATACCGTTCAGGAAGAGCGCTAGGTCAATGGAATTTTCGTTTTTCTGGCTATATTTGAGTTGGCGGACGATGCTGAAGCGGTTACCCTGGTAGAGCTGCCGATGTTCGGGGTTCATCCCGCTGGAGGGTTTGAAGTAGGCAAGGCGGAGTTTGGCTCCGCGATCTTTGATGCCATTCCGCAACACGTCCAAAGTTCCCCGATTGGTGATTTCACGCGCGAGCCTGTAGAGAAGTTTTTGGTCTGTTTCTGCACCGTATTGTTCTACTAGTTTTTTGTATTCCTTGGGCTGGGTGGCCTGCACAAAGGCAGTCACTTCCTCGGGCAAGAGACAAAGCTCTTTATCGTATTCTTGAGGCGAACAAGCATGATAACCCGAAGACAGGAGATGCGCTTCTATATGCTCTTCAAAATCAACTTCACGGTAGTTTGCAACCATAATCAGCTTCCCTTTTCATCCAAGAACTTTTTTATCTGCTCATCTTGAAACGTAGTTATGCCTGTCGCTTGATTATTTCTAAAGTATCTAACATTGTCATCTTCATCATTGCGCCATGCATTAGCGATATTCCGCGCAGATGGGTACTTCTCAGAATTGAGCGTAGGCTGGTTAGCAGTAGCTAAAAGAAGATCTAAATCTACTGGCAAATTATCTCCAGCTCTTTTCACCCAGCGCATGTTCAATAAACCATCTTTATTGATAGCAGGCTTTTCCGTTATTGAATGGTTGAATTTTGGTAGTGAGCATTGTTTTCTAAAATGATTTTTCCACTCTCCTACTATCTCATCTGGCATATTTAAATCCGGTCTTTGCAACAAACCAATTGCACCCCAGCTAGTGGAGATGTTTTGAGAATCATTATTAGCTCTCTTTGATTCTGCTCTCCACAATTCCCCAGCTTCCTGAATTAAATCTTCCGCGGTTTCTATTCTTTTTTTGAAAGGCACTAAAAGTGCTGTGCCAAGACCATAATCTTTGCGATAACACAATTGAGAGAAAACCATTGTATAGGTATCTCCCCAAGATGACGATTTTCTTCCATACCTAACCGGCGCATTTACAAATTGCTTGTCGTCAATATTTAACCGATTCCTTTGCCAATTTGCTCTGATTTCGTTTTCTGTATCCCACCAAAGCGAACCAACAATCAATACCGCACCACGATACGAACTCATAATTTACTCCCTCACATAAATCTTGCCAGTGACGGCGGCGGAGATCAGCGCCGTGCGGTATTCTTGGAGTAATTCGATTTGCTTCTGTGCCTTTTCAATTAACGGATTGAATTTCTCTAATGCCGTTTCAAGTTTGTTTAGCAGACTTCGCTGTTCTTCTACAGGTGGAATAACCACCTTAAGATTTTCAATAACTTTCATGCCGATATTAGGTTGAGTCCCATAACTCCAAGATGTTTGAATTTGAGATTGAAAATAAGATGATCCCAGTGATAAAAACAGGAGTTTTGAAAGCATCAAATCTCTCTTAGCACGAATAAGTGCCAAAGGTGACCATATTCCAAATTCTAAGTCAGTGTCCACATAAGCAAGTTTTCCCGTTGTAGCTCCTGATTTTACTAAAAAAATATCGTCGCGTTGAGCAAGACATTTTTTTGAGTATTCTTCATGTTGTTCCCTTGTTATATTTCCTCGTCGAGAATTAAAGTTAACTTTTCCGTTCTGTACAGCCTCGGCTGAAACAAATGGGATACCATTATCAACAAATTCTGGTGTTTCGTGAGGTCCATCTGTTATTTTTACTGCTACAAGGTATTTCAATGTTATTACTTCCCAACCTATAGGAATCTCCCCCAGCCACTCGATGCCCGCATCCTTCATCGGGACAGTGGGATCCAGCCCCTTGGTGACGGCCTGGTTAATCAGGGCGGTGCGCTGCTCCTGGAGCAGTTTGATCTGGCGCTGCTTCTTCTTGATCAGGGTGTCGATTTGGGCGGTCTTGCGATCCAGGAAGTCGGCGATGGCTTGTTGTTCGGGGAGTGGGGGATGAGGAAGATATGTGTTCTTTACATCGTCCGCTGAAATTGCTGTGTAAGTTGATCCAGTTCCTATACTATTTAGTTCTTCGTGTGCAGCGGATAAACAATAGAAAATCAATTTTGAGACAGAGTCTTTCGCCCTAATTGCACATAAACCCCTACCGATGCCATAATCTTGATCAGCAATATTTATCGCTCCAACTGGTGCCCGCACAGATAGTAAAATGTCATCCTTTTGTGAAGTCTTATTTGCGGTATCGCACCATATTCGTGGAATTGGGTATAGATTTGTAAAATCAGCATTTCCCTGAAGAAATGGTAATCCTATTTGCTCCTGATTGTAATCATTTGAGCTTGGTGATTGACCCATTATTACTTCATCTGTGTGTTTAATACGAACAGCACCCCAATGTGATGGGAGATTTCCAATCCACTCAACACCACTCTCTTTGTACGCCAGATACGCTTTCATCAGCCTAAAATCTCCCCTAAGAGTCCATCGGTCTCGGCTTCTAACGCCAGGATGTCGGCTTTGATCTCGTCCAAGGAGCGCAGGGGCTGGTACTCGTAAAAATACTTGGTAAAGCTGATCTCGTACCCCACCTTGTCTTTCTTGCGGTCCATCCAGGCGTCGGGCACATGGGGGAGCACTTCCCGCTCGAAGTAGGCATCAACATCATCCTTGAGCGGGATTTTCTCCGTGTCTCTGCGTTTACTATCAGGTTTGGGGTTGCCTTTACGATCCATTAAAACTTCCGAAGTCTCAGAGACTTCAGAAGTTTGCACACGCAACGGGCGTTCAACGGTCACTTTGGTGTAGCCAAAATCAGCATTGTCGAATATCTTGCAGTAATCTCCTTCGGTGAAGTCTGCATAAATTTGGGTGATGTCCCGGATATGCTCATCCTGGAAATATTTGCGTTTGTTCCCCAAACTCTTGCGCATGGGGGCGGCGAAATCCACGGCGTTGATCAACTGGACTTTGCCCCGGCGGTGGGCCGGTTTGCGGTTGGTCACCATCCAAATATAGGTGGCGATGCCGGTGTTGTAGAACATCTGGGTGGGCATGGCGATGACGGCTTCCAGCCAGTCGTTCTCGATGATCCATTTGCGGATATTGCTCTCCCCCGAACCGGCGTCCCCGGTGAAGAGAGGCGAACCGTTGAAGATGATGGCAATGCGGCTGCCACCGGCTTCCATCTTAGAGATCATGTGCTGGAGGAAGAGCAATGCCCCATCACTGGAGCGGGGGGTTCCGGCGTGGAAGCGTCCGTGGGGATCATTGGCTTCGTTCTTGATGAAGTTGGCTTCTTTCTTCCAACTGACCCCAAAGGGCGGGTTGCTGAGCATATAGCTGAAGCGCTGGCCCTTGAAACGGTCTTCGCTGAAGCTGGAGCCCTGCCGGACGTTCTCGGCATTTTCGCCCATGATGAGCACATCCGATTTGGCGATAGCGTAGGTCTGCTCGTTGAGTTCCTGGCCGTACATGACCACTTCCACATCGGGGTTGATCTCGCTTTGGATGTATTCCTTGGCCGTGATCAGCATCCCACCGGTGCCGCAGGCCGGGTCGAAAACGGTGCGGATGATGCCCTGGCCCTGGAGTTCGTCCTGGTGTTCAGCGAACATCAAACTCACCATCAGGCGGATGACTTCACGGGGGGTGTAGTGTTCACCGGCGGTTTCATTGGACATTTCGGAGAAGCGGCGGAGGAGTTCTTCGAAGATATAGCCCATCTCGTGATTGGTCACGGCCCCGGGGCTGAGATCGACTTCGGTGAACATCTCCACTAGCATGTAGAGTAGGTCGTTCTTAACCAGTTTGGTGATAATCTTGTCGAGTTGGAAGTTCTCGATGATCTCCCGGACGTTGGCGCTGTAGCCGCTGAGATAGTTGTTGAAATTGAGTTCAATATTTTGGGCGTCCTGGGCCAATCGGTGCAGGTCGTAGAAGGAGTGGTTGTAGAAGTTCTTATCCCCGGCCGCTTTGCGCAGCACGGGTACGATCTGCTCATCATTGAGCACATTCTTGAACTGCTCAAACTGCTCGATGACATCGTCTTTGTGTTCTTCCAGAACCAGGTCCAGGCGGCGTAGGACGACGAAAGGCAGGATCACATCGCCGTATTCGTGGGCTTTGAATGCCCCCCGGAGGATATCGTCGGCCACTTGCCAGATGAAGTTTGCCTTGTCAGTGAAGTTGTTAATCATAGAAAATCTCTGTGTACTGGTGGTTAAATGTGTGCGTTAATTTTTTGAGAAAGATGGGAAGGCGTTGGCCTTTTTTATAATGAAAATCAAAACCGCCCGCAATTGCGTGGGCGGTTTTTTTATGCTAATCCTTCGTCGCCGCGCATCCAAACCGCGTGTGCCATTGCCGGGAGCGTGTGTTCCGTTACTGCGGAACCTTAAACTGCCCGGCTTTTTTATTAGACTTTCATAATTATAGCATGGAAAAATAGGATGCTTTTCTAGAATAATTGCAATTAGTACCTTCGTCCGCAAAGGACCTTCTCTCTGGCCATTTCGGAGAACATAGGCACCCCCTGGTGCTCCGGCAGCACCCCCGGCGGAGGGCCGTACCCCGCGTTGCTCAGCAACCACATGCGCAAAGTCTTTTCTTTGCCCCCCAAAGGTTCCAGCATGGTGCTGTCCCTCATTATGCAGGTACTCACTACTACCTTTGATAACGGCAATGAATCTGCCAACCATGAGAAAATTGCTCTACAGCTTCTGGCCGAGATGTACTTCACTAATACATGCTTCCTGGGAGCGAGTGACTAATGAAAATACGAAGGGTCTTATCCGTCAGTATCTCCCAAAAGTATCGAGTTTCTCATCCGTTAACGATGTTCAAATTTTTTATTAAAGAACGCTTGAATCATCGCCCTCGAAAATGCTATGACTATAAAATACCTGCCATGGTATTTTTCCAGTTAGATTCCGGTTGCACTTTGAACTTGAATCCAATCATGTTAAAAAAATTGGATACACAAAAAAAAACAAAAAACAAAAAAAACAGAATATCTCACCAGAAGGGATTATATTATTGGCGCGTACACACTTTTTTCTTAGGGTTTTCTCTTCATTGAAAGGTCATTATCGGTCTGTGTCAACGAAAACTCAAAATGGCTAGATTATTGAACAGGGATGGCAATTCTTTTCGTCAGCGCAATTACACCCTTGGTACCTAATAGCCCTAGTGACAATAGATAAATTAATTGGGGTGTATGGATAAGAGATTGTTGAGGGGGGTAGATTGGGAGATTGGTCAGAGTGTTGTATGGGGTGAAATTGCTCTAATGATGATATAATTATTTTGGTTTAATTGCACAACCGCCAACCACACCAGAGAGCATACAAACCAAAAGAATACGAAGTTTTCATCTCGTACTGCCGTCTACTACGGCCGGTCTGACCACACCTATAAAGTGGCCTACGAAGAAGCCCAAGCGCTTTTGGCGCGGTTAGACGGTTAGGGTTGGTATATTCATTACTTTAAAAAGCATGTCATTTCGACGAGGAACGAGGAGAAATCTTTGTTTCATTCTGCCACGGAAAGATTTCTCGCCTTGTTACGCCAGGAGTACACACCGAGAGAGAGCGGCTCGAAATGACATGGGTGTGTTTCATTTCACTTGAAATACCCACAAACAAAACCAAATTGTAAATGGTAAATGGCGAATTATAAATGGCAAATGATGGCCCCCAATTCAGGAGGAGTCTGTCACCTCATCACCTCGTCAACTGAATACTGAAAACTGAAACCGGAGAAAACATGTTCAAAAAAATCACTCGCGCATTGTTGATAATTCTTGCCATCATTCTCCTCTTGGGAGCCGCAGCAGCCGTGTTTGGGCCACCGCTCGTTCAAAAATGGGCGCAGGAGTCCTTTCCCCTAATTGAGGGGGAGATTCACGTTTCGGGGCTGGACGGCCCCGTTGATATCTACCGCGATGTCTACGGAATCCCCCACATCTACGCCGCCACTCACCACGACTTATTCTACGCTCAGGGCTACGTCCAAGCTCAGGATCGCTTTTGGCAGATGGATTTTTGGCGTCACCAGGGAGCTGGGCGGCTTTCTGAATTGCTGGGCAAATCTACCCTAGAAACCGATAAATTCCTGCGCACATTGGGCTGGGAGCGCGTCGCCCGCCAAGAATTGGAGCAGCTAAACCCCGAATCCCTGGCTGTGCTCGAGGCCTATTCCGCCGGCGTCAACGCTTATTTGGCCGACCACCAGGGCCGGGAGCTAGGCCTGGAATACGCCTTTTTGCCGCTTCTCAACCGGGGCTACCAGCCCGCTCCCTGGACGCCGCTCAACACCCTCACCTGGACAAAAGCCATGGCCTGGGATTTGCGCGGCAACATGGATGCCGAGATAGAACGCGCCATGCTTCTCAAAACCCTCACTCCCGAGCAGGTGGAGTTCTTGTACCCAGCCTACCCAAAGGAGCACCCCGTCATTGTGCCTAATTTTCAGCCTGGAGCGGAATCTGGGGGAAGTGAGCCGGGCCGGGGCGGGGATCTCGCATTGAGCGTTCTCGCGCCCTTGCTGGCTGAGGCCGGGGAACGCGCCCAGGCCCTGGACGCCCTTAGCGGGGGCGGCTTCGAGGGGATTGGCTCCAACAGTTGGGTCATCTCCGGGGATTTGACCGATACGGGTCAACCCCTCTTGGCCAACGATCCCCACCTTGGAGCGCAAATGCCTTCTATCTGGTACGAGGTGGGGCTGCATTGCGCACCCAAAACCTCAGACTGCATCCTAGATGTGACCGGGTATTCCTTTGCCGGGACGCCAGGGGTGGTCATTGGCCATAACGACCGCATCGCCTGGGGCTTCACCAACGTTGGCCCCGACGTAATGGATCTTTACATCGAGAAGATCAATCCCGAAAATCCCGACCAATATGAATACCAGGGAGAGTGGGTGGATATGGAGGTCATCGTCGAGGACATTCAGGTTGGGAGCGGGAAGACCGTCCCCCACACCGTGCGTCTCACCCGCCACGGGCCCATCATCACCGAAGTTTACGGGCTGGAAACCTTCGCCGAGGATGCGGGGATAGAGACACCGGAGCATTATGCTCTGGCTCTGCGCTGGACGGCTTTGGAACCCACTTGCGTCTTTTGCGCCATTTGGGGATTCGATCTCGCCCAGGGGTGGGAAGACTTCCGGGTCGCCGCTTCTCAGTTTGCCGTCCCGGCCCAAAACCTGGTCTACGCCGATGTGGAGGGGAATATCGCCTACCAAACACCGGGGAATCTCCCCATCCGTAGCGAGGGGCACGCCGGTACGCTGCCAGTCCCCGGTTGGACGGGAGAATACGAGTGGCAGGGGTACATCCCCTTTCCCGAGTTACCCTATGCTTTCAATCCCCCGCGTGGCTATATTGTCACTGCTAATAACGCTGTCATCGATTCCTCTTACCCTTACCCAATCTCCGAGCAATGGGCGTATGGCTACCGGGCGCAGCGTATTGTAGATTTGATAGAAAGCGCCTCCCCACAGCCTATTGACATTCCTTATATTCAAGCTATGCAGGGCGACAATAAGGATTTAATGGCCGAAATCCTGGTTCCTATTTTGCAGAAGATGAAGTTGGCCGATGCGGATCTTATTATGGCCCGGGCCTTATTTGACGGATGGGATTACCAAACCGGGATGGACTCCGCCCCTGCAGCCCTCTATACGGTCTTTTGGCGGAATTTAGTAGCCGCCACCTACACGGACGAGCTGCCAGAGTTTTGTGACTTTAGTTTAGGAGCGGGCTCCCAAGCCTTTGAGGTTATTCGTCATTTGCTAGAGGAGCCGGAGAGTGCATGGTGGGATGACCAGACTACGGAGGAAGTGGAAACCCAGCCCGATATCTTCACACAGGCCTTTGCGGCAGCCGTGAAGGAGATGCGCGGCCTAGGCGGGATAGACCCCTCCCAGTGGGCGTGGGGCGATCTCCACACCATCACCTTCCACAATCAGGTCATGAGCAGTTTCCCCTTCATCAGGGATGCCTTCGACCGTGGAGCGTATCCCACCTCGGGCGGGAACTCCATCGTCAACGCCACCGGTTGGTCTCCGGATGATCCCTACGTGGTGGGGTGGGTGCCATCCATGCGCATGATCGTTGACCTCAGCGACCTGAACAACTCCCTGGCGGTTAATACTACCGGGCAGTCGGGGCATCCTTATCACCCTAATTATATTGATATGGTCGACATGTGGCGGAACATCCAATATCACCCCATGCTCTGGGCGCGGACAGATATTGAAGCCAGCGCTGAGGGGCATTTGAGGTTGGTGCCGTAGGGTGTGTGTTAGTTTATTGGAAAATTAGTGGCCAAATATCCCCCCAGAATTGGGGCTGTCGGGTATACGTCAGGTCGTTGAACCAGAGAGGGGAGGTTAATCCCATAACCCTATCGGATTTTCTAAGTCTCTCCTAATTGATGATCGACATGGGCCAAGAACCAGTTTACTACTGTTCTAGTGACACCTTTGCGAGCCCCAAACTGGAGCTTCCGCCCCACAGGGTCAATCGGATAGGCTTGTAAAGTTAATTGAGGCTCTGTTGAAGAAGCTTCTCTGATATCAATTTCTATACGAGTACGGTCACCAAGTACTTTTCCGTGAATCGTTTTAGGAAATTTAGCTTCAACATGCCCAGACTCTGAATCTTGATTAAGCACTTCCCCTTCTAACCCATTAATAGCGCCTATAATTGCTTGAAAAAGGTCATTCTTTGGGTGTTGATAGGTTTTAGCTTCTTGAATTGTATAGGGCATTTTATTCTCCACTCTAAAAGTTATAAGGTGATGATTGACTCTGCTTTCTCTACAAGGCTGCGATTGCCGATAAAAATCTGGGTGCGTTGATGTATATCAATTGGCTGAATATCTAATAACGATTGTTGGCCGTCCGAGCCATAACCTCCAGCATGTTCAGCCAGAAATGCCAAGGGGGCGGCCTCATACAATAGACGTATCTTGCCGTCCGGTTTTCCAGGTTCGGCGGGATAGCCAAACACACCACCATGCATTAGATTGCGATGAAAATCGGCCACCATTGAACCAATATAACGCTGAGTCAAAACAGGGTCTTTTGATGTATGCAACATACGGACATATTGGCGCATACTTTCAGACCAGAGACTGGAAGCGGCATGATTAAAGCTGTAATAAGTAGGCGGTTCTGGGAAAAGGATACCCTCATGGGAGAGGATAAATTCTCCCAAAGAGGGATCCAATGTAAAACCGTGTACTCCTTGCCCAACACTATAAACCAACATGGTGCTGGTTCCATAAAGTATGTACCCGGCCGCGACTAGATCTCGCCCAGGTTGGAGACAATCTTCCAAGCAACCACGATTGGTGTCATCTAACGCACGGTAAATTCCAAAAATTGTTCCAATGCTGATGTTCGTATCAATATTGGAAGAACCATCTAAGGGATCATAGACCAGCACATAGCGACCTTTGGGGTATTGTGCCGGAATAGGAAGCCAATCTTCCCGCTCTTCAGAAACCAGAGCGCATAGACGTCCTGTGTGGGTATTAAGCTGGATAATGATATCATCAGCGAAAATATCTAATTTGCGCTGCTCTTCCCCTTGGATGTTAATATTATCAGCAAACCCCAATATATCCAGAAGACCAGCTCGTCGTGTTTGTGCTGAGATAATTTTTGCAGCTAATGCTAAGTCGTAAAGCAGAGCGGTCAGATCTCCTTGGGCAAAATCCGGTTGAGATTCCAGCAAGAAACGCTCGATTGTGATAATTTTGTCATTCATACCCATGTCCAATGTTTTAGATCAGCTGGGCTTTTGTTTGAGCGTATAGAGACTTGACCCGTTTGAATGAGGCCACGCCTGTGCCGCTCAAGCTAGCCGCCGCCGCGCCACAAGCCACGCCCCAGCACAGGGCTTCATCAACGGAATATGCTTGTTTCAAACCCCACACCACTCCACCTACAAGAGAATCTCCCGCGCCAATGGGATTGCGTTCGTCAACCTGTGGGCTTTTGATTAACCAAACCTGATCGGGGGTCACGCCCAGCAACCCTTTCTTTCCCAATGAAATGACTACATGGATGGGGCCAATTGATTGAATTGCCTTGGCAACGTTTATAATATCGGTCTGACTACTCACAGCCAGATTGGTTAAGGCTTGTGCTTCAACATCATTGGGCTTGACCATGAAAGGTTTCGCCTTGCAACCCAAGCGCAAAGCTTCACCACTGCTATCGAGTATCGCATGAGCACCAGCCTGTTGGATTACAGTGATTAGTTCTGCGTAGATAGAGGCAGGCACGCCGGGGGGCAGGCTTCCTGCCAGCACCCACCAATCACCGGGTGCGCTGAATTGGCGGACTTTTTGGATCAAAATTTTCAATTCTGCAGAGGAGATGGTAGGTCCAGGCTCGTTGACCTTGATGTAGCGATTGTGTGCCTCGGTGACAATGCTAACGTTGGTGCGTGTCTCGTCGGCAACCCAGACAAAGTCAGTGTCTATGCCCAGTGCTTCCAACCCTTCTCGCAATACTTCGCCGCTCTTACCTCCAGCGAAACCTAGCGCTGTGTTGTCTGCCCCCAATGATTTCAACATACGCGAGACATTGAAACCTTTGCCACCGCAATCCACTTGCCACTGGGCAGCACGTAGAACGGTATTATACTCAATTGCAGGAACAGTCAATTCACGATCAACGGCCGGGTTCAGGGTAAGGGTGAATAATCTACTCATGTTGCCGGATCCCAGTGGTTTTCAAGCAGCACACGTTCGGCTTCAACCGTCCACACATTTCCAGGGCCAAGCTTTTCAGCCACAAGGGGTAATTTTTCAGCCAACTCGTCAAGTCCCATCAAAGGCAGGTCGTGAATCTGGGGAAAAATGACGATTTTCCCTGGGTAGGTTCCATCTATGACGGCTTGAAAAGCTTTTATTACGGTCTTCATACCACCAATAGCTGCCACCATCCGTCCTGGTGACAACGAGCCTTCTTCAGCTTGGCGCATAACCGCAGCTTGATCGTCAATGGTCAGGCCCGAAGTGCCGGTATATTGGGCATTGTGCATGAAAACATTATTGAGATTAATCGGTACCAGTGTACCTGTGGACATACCTGCAAAAAGCACCAGCATTCCCGAAGGTTTCATCAACATCGCAGCTTCTGCCGTCACCGAGGGAATTGGAACGCTGATGATCACATCGTCTGCCCCCTGATGTTCAGTACGTCCCATCACAAAGTCGGCCAAAGTAAGATCATCCCTGCTGGAGTCAAAGACATGCATCTCATGACCATGTTGTTCAGCCAGGGATACAAACCGTTTTTCCAACGTTGCTAAGCGGTCCTGATTAATATCGGTAGCAATAATCAACTGTGGTCCGTTGGGCATTTCGATGGCTCTCTGGATATGCATCTGTCCCATAGGGCCACCAGCGCCTATAAACAACGCCGACCCACCTGGTTTTAGCTCGCAACGATTGCGTGCTTCCCCGTAAGAAGCAGCAATATCAGGGCCTTGATTGCCCACAAAAGCAATGTAGTCATAGTGCAAGCGTCCCACGTCGGTATTGACTAAGCCATCCAGCTTTGTATGCCCAACAATGTTCATGGTACCTCGACGGGCGATGTGACTGGCAATTTCGCTTATAATTTTCGAGGAACGCGGGTTCAAGACAACTATATCGTCAAATCCGGCTCCTTGGGTTAGATCTTGCGATAGTTGGATGTAATCGGAGGGGTCAAGCCCATCACGCTTGACAATGTCAGCATCCATTTGAACTACTAATGCCTCAATTGATGGGGGCGCATCAGTTAGTACAATTCTATCGGGAGCATCCAACCCAACAGAGAATTGATACTCACGTTCGTCGCCAGGGAATCCCACAATCCACATCGTACCGCCTTTTTGGGGATTCAGACGTCTTCGCTGGGTGTAGGCAGCCAAGACACAGCCCCACGGCTCAAGCAACGAGGCTGCTCCATAGCTCATATTTCCCTCCAAGGGCAGCAAACAAGCTCCTCCATCGGTATCAAGCACCTCAGGGCCGATCAAGTGATATTGAATTAATCCACCCGGAATAGTGTACCCATAAGCGGTGCTTTTCCCATTCTGGTAAATATCTGGTTGAACGGCTAAACGTTGTCCCGGGGTGTATTGACCTATCAAATCCTTTCCCACTTTAATAACAGTCAAAGAGACCTCGTGTCCTAAACGACCAGGTTCTTTGTTCAAGTCACGGTTATACAGCTTGGGATGTGCACCACCCTGGCGGATGACTTTTATATCAGAAAAGCAGATTCCGACACTGTCAATGCGCACAAGCATTTGACCATTCGCTGGTTCTGGGATGGGAAAATGTTCCGGTTTTCCATCTCTACCTATCTTTTCTAAGCCCGCGCCGTACATGTTCCATGCCCAGGTTTTCTCAGGCAAGGGATGTTTGGTGGAGCGATACATAGCATATTTTTGAGTCATTTTTTAATTTGTTCCTCTACAAGATTACGAACTTCTAAAGCTGTCGCACAAGCTAATGCTTTGTCTGCCAGTGATTGGGTTTCTGAGAGAGATAGGGTACGGATTTGAGCTTTGACCGTGGGAACGGCCGGTACTGTAACGCTAAGTTCGTCAATACCCAATCCCACAAGAACAGGAACTGCTTGTGGGTCCGCGCCCAACTCTCCACAAATTCCTACCCACTTACCAGCTTGATGTGCAGCTTCAATTGTGGTTTTTATCAAGCGTAAGACGGCTGGGTGCAAACCATCCGAAATACCTGCTAATGTGGGATGCATACGATCCATAGCCATGCAGTATTGAGTGAGATCATTGGTGCCCACGGAAAAGAAATCAACCTCTGGGGCAAAGACATCGGCCATCAAAGCTGCAGAGGGTATTTCAATCATGATGCCCATTTCAACTTTAGGGGCGCCTAATTCCTGACGGGTTTCTTCAACCACTTTGCGAGCCGCGTGCCACTCGGAGATATCTGCCACCATTGGAAACATGATCCTCAATGGACCATACTCCACAGCCCGAAGAATGGCCCTTATTTGCTGTGAAAGCAAATTAGGCTGACGCAAACATAGGCGAATACCACGCACGCCCAAGAAGGGGTTTTCCTCTGCGGGCAATTCAATGTAAGGAAGTGGTTTATCACCACCTACGTCGAGAGTGCGTACAATTGTGGCGCGGCCTTGCATGGCTTTAGCAATAGCGCTGTAGACCTCAAATTGTTCCTCTTCTGTGGGAGGGACTTCACGCTCCAAAAAGAGGAATTCAGTGCGTAGTAATCCAACGGCTTCTGCGCCCAATCTCACTGCCTGTTCGGCATCTTGGACGCCACCAATATTTGCCGCTACTTCTACACGGTGCCCATCTTGGGTGATGGCCGGTTCACTTGCTGACTCCTGGGCTTTTAGGAGATGTTTTTGCCATGTTTCCTGCCGTTGCTTGGCTGAAGACACCGCCTCTTTATCGGGATCTATGAGAACAGTCCCAGCATCACCATCAAGAATAACGATAGTTTGATCTTTTTGATGCAACATTCTCTCGCCAATGCTCACCACCGAAGGGAGGCCCAGGGCACGGGCAATGATAGCTGTGTGGGATGTTGGACCGCCTGCGGCAGTACAAAGCCCCAACACTCGGTCGCCATCCATCGAGGCTGTATCGGATGGAGAGAGATCATATGCGGTAACAATTACAGGGTAGTCAGGAAATTTGATTGTTTGATCGTCAGCGCCGACCAAGATACGCAAAACTCGGTAGCCGACATCGTACAAATCGGCTGCTCGCGCCGCCAGCAATGGATCTTTAAGGGAGGCTATAACTTGGGCACGCTCATCAATCGTTGATTGCCAGGCTTGCGCTGCGTTTTGTTGGGTATTGATCTTTTCTAAGACAGTGTCCAAAAGATCAGCATCATCGAGAATTTCCAAATGCACATCAAAAATAGCTGCTTCTTTGCTATCGATTTGTTTGCTCATATGCTGGCTTAATTTACGCAGTTGCCCAGAAGCCTTTTCGATGGCCTTTTGAAGGTTATCTTTCTCTTGTGATTCACTCTCAAACGTTTCCTTAATTTCGAGTTCTTCACGTTTCAGTTGATATATCGGGCCAATGGCAATCCCCGGTGCAGCAGGGATGCCTTTCAAGACATTGATCGGGAGAATATCTGTTGCCGGAAAAGATTCTTCTGAGGGTTCCTCTTTTTCAGCGTCACTTTTTTCAGAACTGACCTTTTTGATCAATTCTTCTTCTCCCAAGCCAGAGGTAATGGCTTTTTCCAATTCGAGCAAGGCTTCAGTTTCATTAACACCATCCACCTCAAGTGTGATCTGGCTACCCTGCTCTACACCCAGCGTTAGTAAAGAGATTAAACTTTTGGCATTGGCTTTCTTGTCGCCATGTAAAATGCGAACATCACATTGGTGTTGCTTAGCCAAATTAACGAATACTTTGGCCGGACGAGCGTGCAAACCGGTTGGGTTTTGGATAACTATATGTACTTGTTTCATTGGAATACCCCGATACGATTATTTTGTAAACATATGGATTTCTAATTATCTATGCAAAAAATTCTATTCTCTTAGCTATTTGAGGAGGGAACAAACGGCTTTTGACGATATAGCTGACACTTAGGTTAATTGTTAATCACCCAACGCCTCCAAGATCAAAGATGGGGTTGTAGTAGTAATAAGTCTTTGCACGTACTCCTCATCTTCAACAACTTCTGCTAATTTGGATAAAACGCCGACATGTTCATCAGAGGAAGCAGCAATCCCAATGATGAGATAGGCTATCTCGCCAGGTTCCCACTCCACCCCATTAGGTAACTGTAAAACTGAAACCCCGGTTTTAAGAATGTCCTCGCGATTATCGTACTCACCGTGAGGAATGGCGACACCGTTGCCCAAATAGGTTGACATTGTTTCTTCACGAGCCAACATGCCATTTACATATGCAGGTTTTACACAGCCACTGTCGACAAGCAGCTTGCCAGACATTCTAATTGCCTTCTCTTTGTTGGCGGCTGATGCCTGTAATTCAATGCGATCTTTATCAATGATTGCCACAATACTATTCTCCTGTTGTTACGATTTCTTTTTCTTCAACAAAAGCCTCTACAAGCTGATCAAACACGGGATCGTTGAAAAAGTGATTGAATGCAACCACAACCGCACCTGGAACCTTCTTGGCAACAACTTTCGCTAAGCCCTTGTGTACAACAACAACTTTTGCATTAGAGGGAATGTCACGAGCGGGTTTATGAATTACTTCTACACCTTCTATTTTGGCTTTCTTAAGTTTTTTCTTGAGCGCGTTGACGCTCATCAAGCTTGAGCCCATACCAGCTTCACAAGCCAGAATGATAGTTTTTACTTCGGAGGCTGAGATTGATTCTGCCATTGAGTTTTCCTTTTATGAATGAAGCGATAGGCCCCAAGGCATGGAACCTATCGCAATTAATTATACGGAAAGAATTAGCTTAAGCCAGGTACTTCTGCACTAGCACTAATTTCTTCTTCTTTTTCTTCTTCTCGAACAGGGCGTACTTTTAAAATGAGAATACCCACCAAGAAGGAAGCCGCTGCGCCAATCAATACGCCAGTGAGAACTGCAAAGTGTTGGCCCTTGGGAATCACTGCCAGATAGGCAAAGATTGAGCCTGGGGATGGAGTTGCTACCAGGCCTGCATTGAGCAATGTGAACCACAGATCAGCGGACAAACCACCGGCAATCATGGCCAAGATCATAATGGGATGAGCTAAAACGTAGGGGAAATAAATCTCGTGAATTCCACCCAGGAAGTGAATGATCATAGAACCAGGTGCTGAATCTTTAAGCATGCCTTTCCCGGCAACGTAATAAGCCAAAAGGAGACCCAAACCGGGACCTGGATTCGTTTCCAGCAGGAAGTGAATGGCTTTGCCAGACTCTTCAACGGCAGCCACGCCCAGGGGGGCCAACACGCCATGATTCAGCGCATTGTTCAAGAATAAGATTTTCGCTGGTTCAATAATAATAGCTGCGAGAGGAAGCAGACGAGCATTAACCAGCCAATCTACGGCACCACCTGCAAAAGTGCTTACTGCAGTAAGTACAGGCGACATAACAACAAAGCCAAACAAGGCAACACCTGTCGCCAGGATTCCAGCAGAGAAGTTATTGATCAGCATCTCAAATCCAACGGGGATTTTATCTTCCAGCAGGTCATCAATAAGCTTAATCAACCAACCACCCAACGGACCCATGATCATAGCGCCCATGAATTGAGGGATGTCAGTTCCGACTACGACGCCCATTGTCACGGCTGCGCCAACCACGCCACCTCGTACACCATGGATCATCTTGCCACCGGTATACCCAATCAGTATTGGCAATAGATACACGATCATTGGCCCAACCAAGGCACTGAACTTCTCGCTGGGTATCCATCCGGTGGGGATGAACAAAGCAGTGATCAGTCCCCAGGCGATAAAAGCGCCGATGTTGGGAATGATCATTCCGGCTAAAAAGCCACCTAACCGTTGAAGTTTTTCTCTCATATTAATTCTCCTTATAATAAATAAATGGGTAATAGGTGCGGATTATTCCGCGGACCTTAGAAAGAATGAGTGCCCATATAGACACTCGCTTCACAAAGTAGCAGTCGGATTGCTACTTGTAAACAAAAAGGATAAGTGCTTCATCAGGTCAAGTACTTTGTTAGGGCTTCAACATCCTCTGGCAACAAAAGTGGGTGCACTTGAATCACGTCAATGTCATTGCTAATGTAAGTCGATAAAGACACCGTACTGATAATCAAATCGGCTTGCTCTATTTTTTTTGTGCTTAACTCTCTGAGGGAAAGTATCTCTAGCGGGCTTAGGCGGGGAAAACGGGCTTCTAAACGCGCAACTAATAATTGTGCAGTAGCCATACCACTAGGGCAAACTACAATGACATGTTCCAGGCGGTAAGGTCGTGTGCGAATATAAGCAGCCCGCATTAACATAGCGATATTGTTGATTACACCTTCGGTTAACTGGAGACCTAATTGTTTCACAATAATCTGAGCGATTCCTTGAGCTACATTTTTCTCAAACTTATATTTCTCAGACAGGGTTGTTGCTTGAGGAGGGGGAGGCATCCAGAGTTGAAAGCGCTGGCGCAAACAAGCTGGGACGACTTGATTAACAATGCCATCATGCAAGGTGGGGTCTTGGATCATAGTAGGGATATTGTAAGACTCGCTAATATTCACCATTACATCGAAAATTAGATCTCTGAAACCACTATCAATCTCAAGATCTCCAGGCCAACGTTCATTTCGTGGCGAGGCCAAGATATGCATAGCGATACCAGCAACATCCACATCTCGCTGAAACTTGTCCCAACCTAGACGTTGAGCGATCTTCTTTGCAATCGGCCAAATTGGACGTGACTTAATCCATGAAATATCATCAAAGTCCATGTTGATACTGTGACCAGCAGCAACCCGATCGGCCTGAACAGCAAATACTAAAGCAAGATGCAATACAGCATCATCCGTAAATCGTCCGCCGATTTGCGTCTCAGCATACGCGACCACTCCAAAATACCTTCGCACATCCCAACGACCAATAATCTCACTACAATGTTCTACAAGAGGCAGCAAGTTTGCGTCCTGATGCATTAAAAAGGTTAATCCATCAAGATAGTTAATACTGGTTAGGGGTTTTCCAAACGGTGTTTTCCCCCAAAGCAACATATATAAAATTTCCTGGCGGGCGTTTTCTGAGCCTTTTAGGAAAACACCATAATTTGGGCGCCGGATCAAGTTCAGGCTATGTTGTTTGCACCATCCTTCGATGGCGTCCAAATCTTTACTCACGGTGGAGCGTGAAACCTGCGCCATGAGTTTTAGCTTAGCCAGGATCATGGATTCTTCTGCACTCACTAACAACAGAGCTAAAAGTTGCTGGCGTTGCTTAGCGGAAAGAACAAGTTGCATATGAGTGTTCAAAAACAAATCTTGGCGTAAACGGTCGCATTCAGTAGAGGAACAAGCAATTTTTATCCCCAATCCTGGTGTGGCCTCAAATGTTCCCCCTCTGTGTTTCAGCCAACATTCAATTCCCTTTAAATCATAATTCACTTGACGCGGCGTAAGATGCATTTGGGCAGCTACTTCATTTGTCCCCAGTGGCGCATCAGTCTCAAGTAATTTTAGAATTAGATCACGCTGACGAGTAGTAATTGCAACCATACTTACAACCTATACAGAATATGTTTTATATACACAAATTGGCTACTTTTGGAGTTGCATAATCATTATAAACTGAAAACTTAAGCTATTCCCCTTGAATTATCATAACTTTTTTTACGTCAGCTATTACAAAAGTATACAAATTGATACTCAACTTACTCAGATAAGGCAAAATTTTATTGAAATAACCTCCCCCAAAAAACCAAAAACGCCGCCTTTCGGCGACGTTTTCCGATGACCCCACGGGGAGTCGAACCCCGGTTTTAGCCTTGAGAGGGCTACGTCCTAGGCCTCTAGACGATGGGGCCTGAGCGGAAGAGATTCTATCATGCAGCGGGGGGAGCGTCAACAATCTAATAAACGCCGATGGTGACCATTGTCGCTTTGGCGTTATTTATCTAGGAGTTGTTTTAATACTGCCATGCGAGGGTCAATCTTTTCTTGGGTATGACCGCAATCCTCTTTGTTGAGGTTGCCCCCACAGACTTGGCAGAGTCCCTTACAATCTGGGGAACAAATATGTTTGGTAGGAATATTCAATAAGGCATATTCACGGAAAAGAGGTTCTAAATCAATATAGCCGTCAGGAGGGATTGAGCGTTCTAGGAGATCATTTTCTTTTTGGATGTGTGAAAACACGTACAACTCAGAAAAGGAGATTTCTAATTTTTGCGGAAATATTTCCATGCAACGGGTACACGCTAGCTTTGCCTGAGCAGTTAATTCTCCATTGATCACCACGCCATCTTCGACAACTAGAGTAATAACATTTCCGCGAAAATCTATTAGGTCTAGTTCTGGCTCAAAGTGGAGAGATGGAAAATTGAAAGAGACCTCACGGGACGTTCCTGGAACCTGTCCGGCAGCCCAACTGATATCTAATAGAAAAGGATTGTTTTTTTTCGAGGCCATAGTTTTAATTCCTGTGAAGCGTTGTAAATTTTTATTATTGTAACATGATTAGTAGAAGGGAAAGTAGTTTATGCAGGCATGTAAGGCAAGCGCATATAGAAAATAATTATCTTCTTTTCAATAGATAGCGAGGGTCTGACCATAGGCCCGCCTCAGGTATGACCGAGCGGTAGCGCATAGTCTATGAAGTCATGGCCTAGCTAAACAAAACTCATTAAAATGGGTTCTTCTCTAGCAGGGTTCTTGACGCGCTTCAGCGCGTTTTGGCCGTTAGACATCGAATTCATTTGGTGGCTTTTCGATATACAATCACTCTATTTATGCAGCACGAGAGACTTGACAAAACACACTTCCCCAGATAGACTAAATGCAAGGATTAAAAGTTACACTTAGGAGAATTTGATATTATGATTACACACGTTCTTTTGATGATGTTGGCTGCTATGATGTCTATGGTCATGATGATGCGCGTAATGACGCGCACTAAAGTTTTGGCAGCCGCCAAGAGAATTAAACGCTGATAATCTAGAAAAACACTA